>MDTE01204724.1_pt1 | contig 33555 bp, 34 predicted proteins | sample 811231 | NCBI WGS metagenome assembly MDTE01 (sample SAMN05326651, study PRJNA326480) | marine metagenome | isolation source: seawater | place: Indian Ocean: Red Sea | collected 2010
ACCAAAACGGCAATCGAGAAAATGATCGCGCCGATCTGAATGTCGGCGCTGGACAGCAGCCGTCCGTCGGCGATCAACACGATCAGCGCGATGATGAAGACATCGAGCATCGACCATTTCGACAACGCCGCCAGCCACCTCAACGCGGGCCTCGCATAGGTGCCGGTCGCATCGAGGAAGAACCACAGCCCCAGACCGGTCGCGATCTTCACGACGGGAAAGGCGATCGAGAACAGGAACGTGATGGCAAACAGGAACCAGTCACCCTGATCGAAAAACGCCAGCACGCTTTCGAACAACGAGAATTCCTGGGAGATGAACAACGAGCGCACCGTAATGGCAGGCAGCGCCAAACCAGCGACCAGAGCCACGAGCGCGGCCAGAAGGACGAAACCGAGCAACTTGTCGATTCCTCTCGCCCGTCGTGACAGCGGACCTGGTGTCGTTGATATCATCGCAGTCCCTTGTGTACAGGAACGGACCCGATTGCAGGTTTGCCCACGCCCATCCAATGGCGTCAATATAGCCGCCACACCGTCCGCATAGATTGCCACCCCAATATCGTCAACAGGAAGGCAGAACCATGGCCCAGCACACCAATCGCCGCGTCATCCTCAAGGAACGTGCCACCGGCCTTCCGAAACCCGAACTGTTCGAGGTCGTCGAAGACGATGCACCGAGCCCAGGAGATGGGGAAATCCTGATCAACAACATCTACGTCTCCGCCGATCCGGGCATGAAAGGCTGGATCAGCGTCGCTCGGAACTATGCCAGCGTCGAAACCGGCACCACGATGCACGCCTTCAGTGTCGGGGTTGCCGTCGAGTCCAACCATCCCGATGTGCAGGAAGGTGACGTGGTGGCCGCCAACACCGGCTGGGCCGAGTATGCGGTAGCCGACCCCACATTGCCGACCTTCCGCAAGGTGGACCCGGAAGACGCACCCATCTCAACGGCCCTGGGCATTCTCGGCATAAACGGATTCACCGCCTATTGCGGCCTGCTCAACATCGGGCAGCCCCAGGCCGGTGATACCGTGGTCGTCTCCACGGCCGCGGGTGCGGTGGGCAGCGCGGTTGGACAGATCGCAAAGATCAAGGGATGCCGGACGGTCGGCATCGCAGGCGGGGCAGAGAAATCAGCCTTGTGCACCGACGTGTTCGGTTATGACGCCGTGATCGACTACAAGGCAACCGACGACTTGGAGAGCGCCCTGCGCGAGGTCTGCCCCGACGGGATAAACGTCTACTATGACAATGTCGGCGGCGAGACCCTGGACATCGTCCTTGGCCAGGTCGCGCTGCACGGCCGTGTGGTCATTTGCGGGACAGCGGCCACAGATGCTTGGATCCCCCAACCCTCCGGACTGCGCCCGGAGCGCAATCTGCTGGTCAATCGCATCAGGATGGAAGGCTTCCTGACCTTCGACTTCGTCGACCAATATGCCGAAGCCCACGCACAGCTGAGCACGTGGGTTCGAGAGGGCAAGATCGCCTACCGGGAAGATGTCGCCGAGGGATTGGAGAATGCGCCCGCGGCCCTGGCCGGTCTCTATGAGGGCAGGAATATGGGGCGCCAGCTCGTCCGGGTCCGGCCCGACCCGTTCGCCTAGGCCCTTTCGCCTAGGGTCGGCGGTCTGCGAGCGCGCGTTCCTCAACACGAATGCGCATGGTGAGCACGGCCGCGTTCGCGATTCCGAATGTCAGCGCAAGGTCCCATGCCCCAGCGATCATGGGCACCACAATGATTTCCGCCTCGACAATCAGATAATTGGGGTGACGTACGAACCGGAACGGTCCGCGTGCCACCAGCGGGCGTCCGGGCGCCGTGATGACCCGCGTGGTCCAGTACCGGCCGAGCGACGTCAGAACCCAGACGCGGCCGAGTTGCAGGACGATGAAGACACCAACTAGCAACGGATCGACATAGGTGTCCGCGGGAACGAAGATGAGCAGCGCGGCTAACCAGGCGGCGTGCAGGCCGACGATCAGCGGATAGTGAGCGGCACCGTATTCGACCCCACCCTCGGCCAGCAGACGCTTGGTGTTGATCCGGGCGACCGCAAGCTCGATCAGCCGCTGCAGCACAATCAACCCAACGAGCAGATACCAGATACTCATGATGCTTCCAAAAGGGCGAAGGACGCGGTGAACCCAGGACCAAGCGCCGACATCAGCCAATGACCAGGCTCACCTTCGTGCATGACTTCGGCAAGCACGAACATCGCCGTGGCGGCCGACATATTCCCGTAGCGCCACAGAATATTGCGCGCGGCTGTCAGTCCGCCTTCGGGCAGGCCATAGATCTCTTCCAGGGCATCAAGCACTTTCGCCCCGCCCGGATGGCAGGCATGACGGGTAATGTCCCACGGCAACAGCCCGTGCTTACCCAGAAACCCGAGCGCAGGATCCGCCAGCCGGTTTCGGACCAGATGCGGGATGTCACGCGAGAACAGAACGCCCAGACCATCGTCACCGATATTCCAGCCCATCACGTCCAGGGAATCCTCCCAAGTATGTTCACCCCAGCCTTCGACCGTCGGCCCCTCGAGTTTGGTTCCCAGCAACGCCCCGGCCGCACCGTCGCCGAACAGGGCCGTGGCGATGATGTTGCTCTTCGAATAATCGTTGACCCGGAACGTCAGGCCGCACAGTTCGACCACGAGGAACAAGACGCGGCTGCCGGGCCTACTCATCGCCAGCTGCGCCGCACGCGCCAGTCCCGTGACGCCACCCGCACAACCCAGCCCGAAGATCGGCAGTCGCTGTACATCGCGGCGAAACGCCATGCGCTCGAGCAGCAGCGCATCGAGACTAGGCGTCGCCAGCCCGGTGGTCGATACGACGACCAGGGCGTCGATATCAGACGCCTGTAGATTGGCATCTTCCAGTAGCCGTTCGCTTACCTCGCACAGAAGCTCGACAGCGTTGGCTATATACAGATCGTTTCGTTCCGAAAAACTATGTTCGCGGGCGTACCATTCAATCGGTACGCAGGAGTGCCGGGTATCGATGGCAGCGTTCCGATAGGCCTCGCCAAATCGTTCGAACTCCGGAATGGCCGGTGCGAATATCTCGCCCGAGCACGCCGCCACCTCGTCCTGTTTCAGGACATACGGCGGCACCGCCGTGGCGACCGCGGCGATGTGGGCAGCATCTGTCATCGCGTGCTCTGGGCCGCGGTCACGGCGCGCTCGCGAATTGCCAGATAGGTCGCGCTGACGAAAATCATCACGCCGCCGATCCAGGTGTAGATATCCGGAATCTCGCCGAAGATCAGGAACCCGAGCGCCGCCGCCCAAATCAGTTTGAAGAAATCCATCGGCATGACGACCGCCGCTTCCCCGACCCGCAAGGCCTGGGTCAGCGTCAGGTGCCCGATCGTCCCCATCATGCCGAGAACGAGCAACATGCCGAGCTGTTCCAGGGTCGGCCAAGTCCAGACGAACAGTGCGGGAATCAATGACAGCGGCGTCATGAAGATCACCATGTAAGCCACGATCGTCGGCGTGGCATCGCGTCCGCTGAGCGACTTGATGACGATCAGGATCACTCCCCAGATGGCCGAGGCGGCAATGATCAGGATCGGACCCGTATCGACCTCAACGAAGCCCGGACGAATGATGGCCAGGGTGCCGGCAAACCCGAACAGAAGTGCTGCCCAACGCCGCCACCGGAAAACCTCTCCCAGGAAAATCACCGCCAGCACGGCGGCGAACAACGGTGCTGTAAAGGCCAGTGCGTTGGCCGTGGCTAAGGGTGTCGCCGCCAGGCCGGTGAAGAACATCATCATCGCGATGACATGCCCGACCGAACGTATTCCATGCACCTTGATCTGATCGGTACGCAGGATTCCCCAGCCGTATTTCCAGAGAAGCACGGCCACGACCGGTGCTCCGAAAGCCGTACGGAAGAATCCGATTTCGAACGGATGCATGTCCGCCGCGAGATGGCGGATGAGCGTGTGCATGGTGACGATCAGGATCGCCGTCGTCAGCATCCAGCCCATGCCTTGCAGGTTTCCGGTCAGCCAACTCGGCCGCGCCTTCCTGATTCCGTTCATTGTTTGAGCTCCGGCAATGGGCGTTGGTTGTACGCCCGCAGCGATTGCCGCAAAATGCCTGCAACGGTTCACATTCTGCAGGAGACAACACCGATGATCACTGCGCTTGTCCAGTTCAAAGTGAAAGACGGCACGACACGTGACGAGGTTTTCACCAACATGAAGAACGTGGCGCCGAAGTTCGAAGGCATGCCGGGGCTGATCCGGAAAAACTTCCTGTTCGACGGCGATCGCGGCATCGGCGGTGGCGTGTACACCTGGGAGAGCCGCGAGGCAGCCGAGAAGGTCTACGCCGAAGGCGGCCCGTGGCGTGAAACCATCCGCAATCTCTACGGTATCGATCCGGACATCACGATTTTTGAAACACCTGTGATCGTGGACAACGAACAGGGTGAGATAAAGTCTGCCGCCTGAAGCGGTCGCGAACGTCCCCACCCCAGGAGTGCTTGCATGAGCGAGATGAAGAAAGCCGTCCAGTTTGCCGAAACCGGCAACCCGCCCGATGTTGTGGAGGTCGTGAATATGGAAACCGCCGATGTCGGCCCGGGCGATGTCCTGATCGATGTCGAGGCGGCGGCGATCAACCCGTCCCACCTCCTGACGCTGTCAGGTGCCTATGGCGTCCAGCCGGACTTGCCGGCCGTGCCCGGTGCTGAAGGGGCCGGCATCGTCACAGCCGTGGGAGACGGAGTGACCAATGTGAAACCCGGAGACCGGGTGATGATCCCGCCCTATTCGGGAACCTGGCGTCAGCAGGTCATGGTCAAGGCCGAGAACGTCCTGGTGGTCTTTCCCGAGCATGGCGACCCCATCCAATTGGCCATGCTGATGGCCAACCCGCCGACCGCGTGGCTGCTCCTCAAGACCGTCGTCGATCTGGAGCCGGGTGACTGGGTGATACAGAACGCGGGGAATTCGGCTGTCGGCCAGTATGTGATGCAACTGGCCAAGATCTATGGCTTCAAGACCGTGAACGTGATGCGCCGCGAAGGCCTCGACGAACTGGTAAGCAAGTCGGGCGGCGATGTCTGCGTGGTTGACGGTCCGGATCTGGGAGACCGGGTGAAGGAAGCGACCGGCGGCGCCGACATCAAGCTTGCGATAGACGCCGTGGCCGGTGAATCCACCCAGCATCTCGCCGACTGCCTCGCCGATGGCGGCGAAATCGCCAACTACGGCCTATTGTCCAAGAAACCATGCCAGCTATGGCCGGATGACATCATCTTCCGGGAGATCGGGATAACCGGCGTCTGGCTGACCCTCTGGTTGCGCAAATACTCGACCGTCGAGGAGCGGAAGGCCGTCTATGACGAACTGGCCGGATTCATCGCCGACGGACGGATGCATGCCGAGGTCGAAGCCACCTACCCGCTCGCCGATATCAAGCAGGCCGTCGCCCACGCCATGGAGGGCGGGCGCAGCGGCAAGGTGATCATCCTGCCGAACGACGCGGCGTAATGCGGCGGCGCCAGTTCGTGACCACGGCCTTGCTGGCCGCCACCGCAACCTTCATTCCCGCGTTTCAGTCTGTCCGGGCCCGTGTCGTGCGGCTCGCGCAGGGAACGTTTCGTGACGGTGACCCGGTCCACCGCGGCCCCGGCAGTTTTCCATATCGAGAACGTGGATGCGCGATCCAGCGATTATGGCTTCATCCACAAATGAGCGAGATGCAGATCACGCCGGGGCCGAGCCTGTTCGTGAACCTGGCGGCCGAACCCGATCCGCTTTTCCCGAGGATGTGCTTGCCAGGTTCCATTCACTGGGCAAGCTCAAGAGCCTGACCCGCGATCAGGAGTATGGAATACCTCGGGGTATAGACCTGGATGACTGGGGCAGCGTTGTCGTGTGGTGCGACACCTTCAAGACTGCCTTCGCCGTCGGGACCATCGAACCTGTCTAGCGTTCAATCGCCCGGTCAATCAGCTCGATCAGTCGGTTGAAACAGCCAGCCAACCAGCCGAGCGGCCGGGACCAGTTCAGTTTCGTGAAAAACAACAGGAACGGCAGCAGGGTCACCGCCGCCAGGATCATGCGCCAGTTGCCCGTGATGTCGAACAGGATCGGCCACCAGAGGCCAAACTGCAGCACGGCGTAAACACTGAGGCCAACGAACGCCGCCGCCATCAGGGCAAAGACCGCCATGACGGCGGCCCTGAGCCCGCGCAGCAGTGGTTTTCGCACCGGAACGCCTAGAATTTCTCGACCCAGGGACGCACTTCGAGTTCCCAGGACCAGGCGCTACGATGTTGCCGGTGGAATTGCAGGTAGCTTGCCGCAATCGCATCGGGATCGAGCATTCCGTCCTCGCCGCGCGCGGCCGCTCGGTCATCGCCCGATTTCTTGACGATCCCGCCGTCGATCACGAAGTGGCCGATATGGATGTTCTGGGGGTGCAGCTCGCGGGCCATGGATTGCGCCAGCCCACGGAGGCCGAACTTGCCCATCGCGAAGGACGAAGAATTGGGATAGCCCTTCACGCTTGCCGATGCGCCGGTGAACAGGATCGTGCCGCTGCCGCGCTCGAGCATCAGTTGCGCGGCCTTCTGGCCGACAACAAAGCCGCCATAGGCCGTGATCAGCACCGCATTCTTGAAATCTTCCCGGTCCAGTTCCGTGATCGGGCCGCGCGCCCGGGCACTCGGGTTGTAGACCACCAGGTCCGGAATGCCCTTCTCCGCAACGACCGCGTCGAACATCGCATCGACCGATGCCCCGTCGACAACGTCGCATTGATGGGCACCCGCACCGGTTTCGGCGCACAAATCCGTCAGTTTGTCGGGGTTTCGCGCGCCCAGGGCCACGTCCATGCCCTGGCTGGCACACAAACGCGCAAACGATCCGCTCAATCCCTCACCGGCCCCCACAATCAGGGCTACTTCCTTAACCGCCATCAAACTCTCTCCCTTTCGGTGCCTCGATTCCATCCATGTTCCGGCAACGATTATGGGCCGGAATGCCCGGAAATCACGTCAGCGTCACAAAAATTTCGTATCTCGCGGCTTGCTTACCTACCCTTTGAAAGCCAAATTCTCTCGCATCATGTCGGATACCACAGTTTCTCCGGGAATTCTCGGCCGCACGCGCGGACTGCTGAAGCGCGCCCTGAGAGACGTCGTGGACGGCGCGACAAGCCTGACCAACCGGTCTGACCTGAATGTCAGCCCCGATCTGCCCGACGACGACCTCGCACGTCTGCAGCAGCGCATCGACGCGAGCCTGTCCGGGCGCGGCGGCGAGGCTTCGGCCCGCGCCAATGCGGCCGAACTCGGCCGGTGTTACCTGGATTTTAACGATGAAGGCCGGGTTCGTTTCCTGCGCCTTCTGACCGATGAATACGGTATCGAACCCTCGCACCTGAACGAGGCCATGGATGCCGTTCGCGAGAACGCGGACGATCCGCGCGCCTATTCGCGAGCGATCGAGAAACTGCGCGAAGGCCTCTTCTCTCCGCGGATGACATTACTGCGTCAATTCAACGGTTTAAAATACGGAATTAAGTTTCTGGTGGATATGCGGGCCGATCTGCGCGGCCTGCTTCGCGACAACCCCGAGCTGGCCCCGCTGGACGCCGAATTAAAATACCTCCTGTCGGGCTGGTTCGACGCCGGATTCCTGGAATTGCGCCAGATTACGTGGAACGCACCGGCCGATCTGCTGGAAAAGCTGATCGAGTACGAGGCGGTGCATGAAATCCAGTCCTGGGCCGACCTCAAAAATCGACTCGACTCCGATCGCCGGTTTTATGCGTTTTTCCACCCCTCCATGCACGATGAACCGCTGATATTCGTGGAAGTTGCGCTGGTGAACGGGATCGCCGGCAATGTGCAGGAACTCCTCGACGAAAACGCACCGATCCAAGACGCCGAAAAGGCCGATACGGCCATCTTCTACTCGATTTCGAACGCCCAGCCGGGGTTGTCCGGCGTCAGTTTCGGCGATTTCCTGATCAAGCGGGTGGTCGAGCATCTCTCCCACGAACTGCCGAACATCAAGACCTTCGCCACCCTGTCGCCGGTCCCGGGTTTCCGGCGCTGGCTCGACGGCCGGCTGAACGAGAGCACGGAACTGCTCAACCACGAGCAGGAAGCCGCTTTGCGCGCGATTGCGGGCGAGACGACCGACGATTCTCAATTGCTGCCGGCCTTACTGGATCGCAAGCACTGGGACCAGAACGAGGAGATTGTCGACGTTCTGAAGCCCGTGCTGGAACACCTGGTGGCCGGATATCTGCTGTATCAGCGCCGGGAATCGACGGGAACCGCATTCGATTCCGTGGCCCATTTCCATCTCAGCAACGGCGCCCAGGTCGAGCGCATCAACTGGCTGGCCGATCGGTCCGACCGCGGCATGACCCAGTCGGCCGGCATGATGGTCAACTACCTGTACGACAAGGCCAAGATCGACACCAACCACGAGGCCTATGTCACGGGCAGCGAAATCCCGGCCTCCAGTGGCGTCCGAAATCTGCTCTAGACGGGTTTGTCGCCCTTGATGGTGACCCGGTGGCCCTTGCGCGCGGCGGGCCAGTAATCCCACAGCGCCCGGTGCATCACGCAGCGATTGTCCCAGAACGCCATGTCGTTCAGCTCCCAGCGATAGCGGATCTGGAAGTCGATCTTCTCGGCATGCTCGAAGAGGAATTCGAGCAGGGCCTCGCTCTCGTCGGGCTCGAGTTCCTCAATGCCTGTCGTGAACCCCCGATTCACGTAAAGCGCCTTGCGCCCGGTTTCGGGATGGGTGCGTGTGATCGGGTGCACGGCGGAAGGATAGACCTTGCCTTCGTCATCAACCCCGAAGTTCGCGTAGCGACCGCGGTAGATATGCTCGCCATCATGTTTGGCGTGCAGTCCGTCGAGCATGGCGCGTAGCGGTTCCGACAGCGCCTCCCAGGCGGCATAGCTGTCGGCGAACATGGTGTCCCCGCCGCTTTCCGGCAAAACATGGAGCTGCAGCATGGTTCCCAGCGGCGGCAATTCGTCGCACGACACATCGGAATGCCAGTATTCGCCGTTGGCCATCTTCGAATCCGCGTGAGAATGGATCTCCATGATCGCGGGATAGCCGTCCTTTCCAGGATTTCCGGGATGGAAATGCAAATCGCCGAACCTTTCGCCGATGGCGATCTGGGTCTCCGGCGCAATCGGCGACTGTTCCTTGAAGAACAGCACCTGATTATCGAGGAAGGCCTGATGGACCTCCTCGAACTGTTCGTCCGTCAGCCCGTCGGCCAGGTCGATCCCGCGCACCTCGGCGCCCAGATTGGGCGCATAGGGCCGCACCCCGATGTGCCTGAAGTTGCGCCGCGGCCGCGCACGCTGCCGCTTGGTCTCGACGTTGCCCGACGGCCGGGTGCCCGGGCTCTTTGCGTAGACGTTCGCCATCAAGCCCCCTCGTCCGCAACCGGAACCATGGAAATCTGAGGATCGGTTGCCGGAATATAGACCTCATCCAGGCCGAGTTCCTTGCGCACGATGTTCGCACCGCGCACCATCGAGACCATCTTGTAGAAGGCGTGCATCCGGCTCGCGGCCTGGCGGCCGAAACCGCAGTCACTCGACAGGATCAGTCGCTCGGGCTCGATATGCTTGAGCGCGCGCCGGATCAGGTCGGCCACCTCCTCGGGCCGCTCGATCTGGAGCGTGCGGTGGCTGATGACGCCGAGCGCGATCTTCTTGTCCTTGGAAATCAGCTTCCCGTAATGCTCGAGGTCCATGCCGTTGTTGGTCGCCGCCTCCAGCGTCAGTACATCGATATCGAGCTGGTCGAGATAGGGCAGCGCGCGTTCGTAGGAGGCGTGTTCGGAGAACATCTTCTGCGCCGCTGGCGAGCCCCAGCAGGTGTGACACCAGACCTCGGTCTTGTCGCGCAGGCCTGCGACCTCGCGGTTGAACGCCTCGACATATTGTTCGGCCGAAACCTCCTGCCCGGGCACCTGCATGGACTGATGGATCGAGGGTTCCTCGATCTGGACCAGTGGTGCTCCGGCATCGGCCAGCGCGTGGTATTCGGCGTTGAAGGCCTCCGACAATGCCATCAGGAGTTCGAACCGCTCGGCGTAATGAACATTGTTGACCATGTGGCTGATCACCTGGGCCGAGATCGAGCCGATCTTCACGGGCTTGTCGGTCATCCCGGCCATGGCCTTGTAGGCCCGGTCGAGTTGCAATGAGGTCTTGCCGATCGGTCCTTCCACATTAGGAGTCAGGCGAGTCTCAATGACCTCCCAAATGAGATCCCCCGGCCCCTTGTCGGCCATGGCGGCATAGGGCTGCACCGCGACCTCGGGCGGGCCGATCCCCTCGATACGCTCATAGGCGTAGGAGACCCAGCTACGGCCGGCCACGTCATCGTCCAGGCGGGTGTCGCCGTCGACCATGATGTCGATCCCGGCTCGGTTCTGGGCCGCGGTGTGACAGGCCAGGCAATCGAAATGCTGTTCGCGGTAGGCACGGTGTGCGAAGCCGGTCGACAGCGGCACGCCGCGCAGGTTTTCCGTGTACCAGGACGGCCGGGGCAACGCCCCCGTCGTCGTGGTCTGAAGTGCCTTGTCCTTGGTGGCGATAAACATTGGTGAACTCTTCTCCCGGCCTCGCCCTTCGTCAAGCTCAGGGTGAGGCCTCATGCTGAGCCTGACGAAGTATGAGGCCCTTGTGTTTCCCCGCCTAGGCCGTGCCGGCGGTGCGTTCGAAGCGGCGAACGATCTTGGTCTCGAACAAATCGACCTTTTCATAGGGATCGGCCGCGGTGATCGCCTCGGCCTCCGCCCTGCTCCCGGCTTCGACGATCCAGACACTGCCGTTCATATTGCCCTCATCGTCGAAAGACGGACCGGCAGAGTACAAGGTGTCGCCGAGATCCTCGGCATACTCTATGTGCGCCGGGCGGATTTTCATCCGAAGATCGGGCGTTCCGGGCTTGTCCACCCTGTAGACGAAATAGAGCACGCTGAGTCCCCCGAACTCTGCCGTCATGCGCGGGCTCGACCCGCGCATCCCATGCACTGTCCCGGACATGGATGCCCGGATCAAGTCGAGGCATGACGCTTTTGGGAAATTATCCGTTGCCGGTTTAACGAATTGGCACGATTTCCGGCGCGTCCAATTCCGCCGACACGCCGGCATCGAGGCTGAGTTCCACATAGTCTAAGGCGGTGAACGGGTCGATCGGGGATCGAAGACAACGGTCAGGAAACCGCGCCAGTTACCGTCGGCATCTCCGATCCGGATCCACTGGAACGGTTCGGCCGACGCCGTTGCCGCCGGTGCGAGCAGCAGCCCGGCCAGCACGATTCCCGCGATTTTCCGAAGCCCCGTTATCCCATGCCCTGATGTACTGAAACATCCCATCATGCTCAGGTTCCCGGCGTTCGGGGTGTCACGATTGTGTGGGCTGCAACACCTGCACTCGGCTTTGACTCCTGCACTTCCGCAAAATAGAACAAAAAAGGAACATTCAGCAAAACGAGAGAACCAACCAGTGCCGGCGAACCCCCTGCTCCTCCAGCGGCTGCGCAGCCGCATCGCCGCAATCGAACGCGACGGCACCGGGAGTCCGCACACCGGCGATCACCTGGCCTTCGGCCTGCCCCACATCGACGACCATCTGCCCTGGGGCGGGCTGGCGGGCGGCGCCGTACATGAGATTCTCGACGGCGACCCCCGGACGAACAGCAAAACCGGCTGTCTGAACGGCGCCATCACCAGCTTCGCCGCCGCGCTCGCCGGACGGGCCCAGGTCGCGCGCGCCAGCCCCATCGTCTGGATCGCGCCGCGCAGCGACGCCCGCGAGAGCCTGTACGGCCCGGGGCTAACTGCCTTCGGCCTCGATCCCGCCCATCTGATTGCGGTGCGTGTTCCGATCGGCAGCGAATTCGCCGCCACCGCCCTGTGGGCCATGGAAGAAGCCCTACGCGCCACCGCCGTCGGGATTGTGTGTGCGGAAATCGAGGATCTCGATCTCACCGCCAGTCGGCGCCTGCAGCTCGCGGCCGAGGCCGGTGGCGGATTGGGGCTTCTGCTGCGCAAGGATGAAGGTGCCCTGCCCCCAACGGCGAGCGTCAGCCGCTGGCGCATCACCGCCCTGCCCAGCGGGCCGGCACACGTGGCCGGGGCCAAGATCACGAACCTGCCGGGGCCAGCACGTTGGCGGGCGGAGCTTGTGCGCGCCCGCGGCGGACAACCGAAAACCTGGCAACTGGAATGGAAAGATGACGCAAACGAAGATCACGACGCGGCGGATGGTTTCGCTGTGGTTCCCCCGCTTCGCGACCGACCGTTGCCTGAGGCGGATCAGGGGGCGGCCGCAATCCGGATTGCGTTGGAAACCCGGCAAACCGCCTAAACCGGCAACGGAACCGGTGCTCGTCATGGCCATGCCCGAGGGTGGCGCGGTGCGCCTTACCGCGGTGACACTGGCGGCCCAGAAGGCCGGCCTGTCCCCGGGGCAATCCCTGGCCGATGCCCGCGCACTGGAGCCGGCGGTCGTGGTGCACGATGCCGACCCCGATGGAGACACCGCGGCGCTGGAAGCGCTCGCCGGCTGGGCCACCCGCTATACCCCGTGGACCGCGGCCTCGGGCCTTGAGACTGGGGGTGCGGTCGGGCTCTGGCTCGACGTGTCGGGCTGCGCCCATCTGTTCGGCGGCGAGGCCGCGATGCTCGACGATCTCACCGGGCGGCTCACGGCCATCGGCTACACCGCCCGGGCCGGGCTGGCCGACACGGCTGGGGCGGCCTGGGCGGCGGCGCGGTTCGGGAAACCCGGCAAGTCCCGCACGGTGATCCTGCCGGCCGGCGGGCACGCGCCCGCCATCGCCGCCTTCCCCACGGCCGCCCTGCGTCTGCCGCCGGATATGCTCGATGGCCTTGACCGGCTGGGCCTGCGCGATATCGGCGATCTGGCGGACTTGCCACGAGCCGGACTGACTCGCCGCTTCGGCGAACTACCCGCCCGCCGTCTGGACCAGGCACTCGGCCGGATCGACGAGCCCATCTCGCCGCACGCACCGGCCCCGGTCTGGCGCCTGCGCACCGCGTTCCCCGAGGTGCTGGGGCGCGAGGAGGATATTGCGGCAGCGGCCCGCAACCTGCTCGAGGCCCTGTGCAACCGGCTGGCCCGTGCCGAACGGGGCGCCCGGCGGCTGGAACTTTGTCTGTACCGGGTCGGCGGCCGGGTCGACACGCTGACCGCCGGCACCAGTCGTGCCAGCCGCGAGCCCGATCATCTGATGCGGTTGCTCGCCGAACAGCTCGAACGCCTGCCCGAGCCGCCCACATCGGCGCCCGATCCCCTCAGCGCGGCCGCCGAGGCCATGATCGAGACTCTGACCCTGGCCGCGACCAGAACCGACCCCCTACGCGCCGCCCAGGTCTCCCTCGACAACAGCCGCGATGCCGAACCCGCCGCGCTGGAACGCCTGATCGACCGGCTTTCCGGTCGCCTCGGCGCCGACAATGTGATGCGTTTCGCGGCTCACGAGACCCACCTACCCGAACGGGTGCAGGCAAGCGTCCCGGCCCTGAAAGAACGGGGTAAATCGCCGACGGAAGGCTGGCAGCCGCCGCAACCGCGCCCGCCACGCCTGCTGGCCCGGCCCGAACCCGTCGAGGCGATCGCCCCCGTACCCGACGATCCGCCCGTGATGTTCCGCTGGCGCGGCCGCCTGCACCGGATCACCCGCGCCGAGGGGCCGGAACGGATCGAGCCCGAATGGTGGCGCGCACCCGCCGACACCGGCACAACCGTCCTCGACGCGGATACCCGCGACTATTATCGGGTGGAGGATGCTGACGGACAGCGTTTCTGGCTCTACCGCGAAGGACTCTATGACCGTGGCTCGCCGGATTGTGCCCCGGCCACGCCACGCTGGTTCCTGCACGGGCTGTTCGGATGAACACGTCCTCCGGCTATGTCGAGTTGCAGGTGACGAGCAACTTCACGTTCCTGGAAGGCGCCGCACATCCCGAGGAACTGGCCGCCCGGGCCGCCGAACTGGGACATTGTGCCGTCGCCGTCACGGACCGCAACACACTGGCCGGCGTGGTGCGCGCCCATCTGGGTGCGAAAACCGCAGGAATTCGGGCGATTGTCGGGGTGCGCCTCGATTTCACGGACGATACGCCCTCGCTCATCTGCCTGCCGACGGACAAGCTGGCCTATGGTCGCCTGTCCCGCTTGCTCACCCTGGGCAAGAGGCGCGCCGAAAAGGCCCAGTGTCACCTCGGCTATTCCGATCTCGTGGCCGATCCGACAGATCCGGACGGGGTTTTCGCACGTGGCGCCGGGCAGATCCTGCTCGCCCTTCCGCCCGACGATTTGAGCGGTGTCGTGGAAGAGAATTTCTCCAGTGTTTTGAATCGTCTATGCGGTGAACTTGAATCTCAAACTTATCTCGCCGCGAGCCATCTCTACCGGGGCGACGACGCCCGTCGGATGGCCCGCCTGGCCGGCATCGCCCGGCGCTGCGCCACACCGCTCGTGGCGACCAACAATGTCCGCTACCACGTTCCCGAGCGACGCGCCCTGGCCGACGTGGTGACGTGCATCCACGAACATTGCAGCATCGACACAGCCGGCCGCCGTCTGGCGGCCAATGCCGAGCGGCATCTGAAACCGGCCGTGGAAATGGCGCGCCTGTTCCGTGATTATCCCGATGCGATCGCCCGGACGGGGGAAATCGCCGCGAAATGCCGATTTTCTCTCGACGAGCTGCGTTACGAATACCCCGCCGAGCCGGTTTCGGGCGGCCGCACCCCCGATGCGGAGCTGGCGCGCCAGACCTGGCGCGGCGCGGCCATACGCTATCCACCTGAAAAATATCCCGACGGAGTGCCGGACAAGGTGCGGGCCCAGCTGGAGCACGAACTAGCCCTGATCGCGGAGCTGCGCTACGCCGCCTACTTCCTGACGGTGCACGATATCGTCCGTTTTGCCCGCTCGCGCGACATCCTGTGCCAGGGCCGCGGATCGGCGGCAAATTCCGCCGTTTGCTACTGCGTCGGCATCACCGCGGTCGACCCAGCCCGTCTCAACCTGCTGTTCGAACGCTTCATCTCGGCTGAACGCAACGAACCGCCCGATATCGACGTGGATTTCGAGCATGAGCGCCGCGAGGAGGTGATACAGTACATCTATGCCAAGTACGGGCGCGAGCGTGCCGGGCTGGCGGCCACGGTGATCAGCTACCGATCACGTTCGGCCCTGCGCGAGGTCGGCAAGGCGCTGGGCCTGAGCGAAGACACGGTGGCCGCCCTATCGGGTCAGGTCTGGGGCTGGTCGAACGATGGCGTGCCCGACGAGGTCGTGCGCTCGCTGGGCCTCGATCCAAACGATAAACGGCTCGGCCTGGCGTTGCGGCTGGCGCGCGAACTGATCGGTTTTCCCCGCCACCTGTCCCAGCATGTGGGCGGCTTCGTGATCACCCGCGACCGGCTCGACACGCTGGTGCCGATCGAGAATGCGGCCATGGAAGACCGCACCGTGATCGAGTGGGACAAGGACGATCTCGATGCGCTGGGGATCCTCAAGATCGATGTGCTGGCGCTCGGCATGCTGACCTGCGTGCGCAAGGCCTTCGACCTGCTGGAAGATCATTACGACCGGCCGCTGGAGCTGGCCACCGTGCCGGCCGAGGATCCGGCGGTCTATGAAATGCTGTGCAATGCGGATTCCCTGGGTGTGTTCCAGGTCGAGAGCCGTGCCCAGATGGCCTTCCTGCCGCGCATGAAACCGCGACACTTCTACGATCTGGTGATCGAGGTGGCGATCGTGCGGCCCGGCCCGATCCAGGGCGACATGGTCCACCCCTATATCCGCCGGCGCAACGGCGAGGAGACGGTCGAGTTCCCCTCCCGGGAGCTCGAGGAGGTCTTGGGCAAGACCCTGGGCGTGCCCCTGTTCCAGGAGCAGGCGATGCAGATCGCCATCGTCGCGGCCGGGTTCACTCCCGGCGAGGCCGACCAGCTGCGCCGGGCCATGGCCACCTTCCGCAAGACCGGCACCATCCACACCTTCCAGACCCGGATGGTCGACGGCATGGTCGAACGCGGCTACGAACGGGATTTCGCCGAGCGCTGCTTCCGCCAGATTGAGGGCTTCGGCGAGTACGGCTTTCCCGAAAGCCACGCCGCCTCCTTCGCGCTGCTGGTCTATGTCTCGTCATGGATCAAGTGTCACTATCCCGATGTGTTTGCCGCCGCGCTGCTGAACAGCCAGCCCATGGGCTTCTATGCCCCGGCCCAGATCGTGCGCGATGCACGCGAGCATGATGTCGAGGTGCGCGGGCCCGATGTGTGCCATTCCCAGTGGGACAACACGCTGGAGCCGATCACATCACATCCTTCGAGACGCCCGCTGACGCGGGCTCCTCAGGATGAAGATTATCATGCTCCTCCTCATTCTGAGGAGGCGCGAAACGCCGTCTCGAAGCATGGGGCCGCCCACGCGCTGCGCCTGGGCTTCCGGCAGATCAAGTCCCTCAACCAGGCCGCCGCCGAGGCGGTCGTGGCGGCCCGACCGTTCGATGGCTATGCGTCGGTCGAGGATGTCTGGCGCCGGGCGGATGTGAACACGGCCGCGCTGGTCGCGATCGCCGAGGCCGGCGGGTTCGCCTCCCTGGGCCTGGCGCGGCGCGAGGCCCTGTGGGCGATCCGCGCGTTGAGTCACAACGGCCGTGAAACGGCGGCCACCCTGCCCCTGTTTGCCGCTGCCGAACTGCGCGATGCCATCCCCGAGGCCATAACCGCCCTGCCGCCGGAGACGGCTGGCGAGGTCGTGGCCAACGACTATGCCGCGATCCGTATGTCCCTAGAGAACCATCCGCTGGCTCTGCTACGCGACGAGCTCGACACGATGGGTGTGACGCCTGCGCGCGAGCTGCGCGAACGGCCCAACAACCAGCGCCTGTCGACGGCGGGGCTGATCCTGGTGCGCCAGCGTCCCGGCAGCGCCAAAGGGGTGATCTTCCTGACGCTGGAAGATGAAACCGGCGTGGCCAACATCATCGTCTGGCCCGACACCTTCACGCGCTTCCGCAAGGTGGTGCTGTCGTCACGCCTGGTGCACATTTCCGGCAAGCTGCAATGCGAGGGCATCGTCACCCATCTGATTGCCGAGAAGATCATCGATCTGTCGGGCCGCCTCGACGCGCTGGACGATGGACGCAGCACGGATCCACGTGAATTCGAGAACGCCTGGGCGCGTGCCGACGAGATCAAGTACGGCGTGCGTCCCGACCCCCGCCAATCGGTCTCCCACGGGCGCAAGCTGGCCAGACCGTCCCTGTGGCGGCACCCGCGCAACACCCACATCGCGATCAAGTCACGGAATTTTCACTGAACGGCACGGCGCGATGCTTAGAATGCGTCGTCCATCAGGAGTTTTCCATGACCACTATCGCGCTTTCCCTCCATATCCTCGGCGCCGTCATCTGGGTCGGCGGCATGTACACGATCTATGTCTGCCTGCGCCCGGCACTCGGTGCGCTCGGCCGGCCGCCGGACCGCATGACCCTGATGCGCGCCGTGTTCCAGAAGTTCTTCCCCTGGGTCTGGCTCTCGATCGTGCTGCTGTTCGCGTCAGGCTACCTGATGCTGTTCACTGTGATGGGCGGGTTCGCGTTTGCCGGTGCCCATGTCCACATCATGCAGGGACTGGCCTGGATCATGGTCCTGCTGTTCGCCTGGCTCTACTGGGGACCCTGGGCTGACTTCCGCGAGGCCGTCGACGGGCACAATTGGGAACAGGCCGGCCAGGACATGGTCCGCATCCGCCGGATCATCGCCATCAACCTGCCGCTCGGTCTGATCGTCGTGGTGATCGGCGCCAGCGGCCGCTGGTGGACCTGAGCGGCTACCCCGCCAGCCGGGTTTCCACCTTCACCTCGCTTTCGAGGGTCCGGTGCACCGGGCACTTGTCGGCAATTTCCAGCAGGCGGGCGCGCTGTTCATCGTCAAGATTGCCGGTCAGCTCGATCGTCCGTTCTATGCGGTTTAGCTTGCCGTCCTTGGTTTCGCAATCGGCCCAATCGGAGGCATAGATCTTGTCGTGACGTAACCGCACCACGCCACGCTCCAGCGGCCATTTCTTGCGGTTTGCATACATCTGGATCGTCATCGAGGTGCAGGCGTCCAGTCCGGACAAGAGCAGACCATAGCGGGTTGGCCCCGTGTTCCCGCCGCCGACAGGACGGCCGCACCGCCCAGGCTGTGACCGATGATCATGTGCGGTGCGGCCAGTGCCTCGCGCATATGGTCCGCCGCGGACACCAGATCCTCGACGTGGGACGAAAAGTTTGTGTTCGCGAACTCGCCCTCCGAATGGTCGAGCCCGGTGAAGTCGAACCGAACCACCGCGATACTGGCCTCTGTCGCGCGCGGGTAATGCGCGAGGCAGCATAGATATCCTTGGTGCAGGTGAAGCAATGCGCGAACAAGGCATAGGCACGCGGTGGCCCCTCGGGTGCATCCAGCCTGGCGGTAAGCAATTCGCCGGAATGGCCAGGAAATTCAAACTTCTCTGTTCGCATCCATCTCTCCAATCGTCGCCTACGCCCCTGCGTGATCCGATATGTGATCGCGCCCGCGAATGCGCAATACTGCATTGCGCAGAGACCAGCCCATCGGACATATTGAGGGAGAGGATGTACATGGAACTCCATCCCCAGGTTCTCAAGGCCGTCGGCATGATGGCCGGCGTGAGTTTTCCGGACCTCTCGCCCGGCGAAGCACGTTCGACCCTGCGCGAGAAGGTTGCGCTCCTGAACCAGCCCCTAGTGCCCCTGCGCCGTGTGATGGACCTATATCCGGCGGGGCCCGGCGGCCCGGTCCCGCTGCGAATCTATGTTCCGTTGACGGCGCCCGACGACGAACCCTTGCCGGTGGTGGTCTATTTTCATGGCGGCGGCTGGACCATCGGGAGCCATGACACCGTCGAGCCCCAGTGCCGCTACATGGCGAATGCGGCGCGCGCCATCTTCGTATCCGTCGAATACCGGCTGGCGCCCGAGCACAAGTTTCCCGCCGCCTTCGAGGATTGCCAATGGGCCGTACGCTGGGTGCATGACAATGCCGATGAGATCGGCGTCGATCCCGCACGCATCGCTGTTGCCGGGGATAGTGCGGGCGGCAACCTGACTGCGGTCACGGCACAACAGTTACGCGACACCGGCCCGCGCCTGTCTGCCCAGGTGCTGATCTGCCCGATCACCAACCTGATCTTCGACACCCCCTCATACGAGGAAAATGCCGAAGGCCCCGTCCTCACGCGGCGGATGCAGGAACGATGGGTGGAGAACTATCTCGATGACGCGGCGTTGCGGTACGACCCGCGGGTCTCGCCGCTTCAGGCCAGTGACTTTTCGGGGCTTCCCCCCGCAACGGTGATCACGGCAAGCCACGATCCGTTGCGCGACGAAGGCATCGCCTATGGCGAGCGCCTAGCAGCCGCCGGCGTGCCGCTGCGCCAGCGCAACTGGGAGGGCTACACCCATCTGTTCCCGAGCATGGGCGGTTATGTGGATGCGGCGTTCGAGGCCCTCGACTTCGCCGCCGAAGGGTTGCGAAACGCGTTCGATGTCTGACCGGCCTAGAACAGCGCCCGCACCATGCCGCCATCTGCGCGAGGGGCGCTACCATTGATGGCCGAGGCTTGCGACGAGCAGAGAAAAGCAACGAAGGCAGCGATTTCCTCAGGTCGCGCCCAGCGTTCGAGCAACGAGGTCTGTCCTTCGCCCTCGGCGAAATAGGCCTTGCTCATTTCCTCCGGTGTCGTGTCCTCGATCTCGGCCATCTGGTGCATGAACGCATCTACCCCGTCGGTCCATGTCGGCGCCACCTGGACCGTATTCACTGTCACGTCGGTTCCACGAGTGCGTTCAGCGAGACTGCGCGCGATCGAGACCAGAGCCGTCTTCGTCATCGCATAATGGGCCATAGACGGATTGGGTTTCGAGCTCTGATCGGACCCGATGAACACGACACGCCCTGACCCGCTGTCCAGCATCGCCGGCATCAACGCGCGCGAAAGGCGGACCGCGCTCATCACATTGAGCTCGAACATCGCTTGCCAGTCGTCGTCTTCGGTGTCGAAGAACTCTTTCACCGTGAACATGCCGGCATTGTTGACGAGGATATCGATCGGCCCGCCCGCGACCGCGAATTCGGCCAGTGTCTGGGCGCCGGCCGCCGTCGACAGATCGGCCGCACAACCGCTGACATCGCCGGCAATCTCTCCTGCGGCTTTCGCGACCCGGTCTTCGTCTCGCCCGTTGATAATCACCTGCGCGCCTTCGGCTTCCAGAGTTTCGGCGATGGCCCGTCCGATGCCAAGCGTCGAGCCGGTCACCAGGGCACGCTTTCCCTTGAGTTCAAGATCCATCGCGGTGTCTCCCGTAATCCGTGTTCACCGAACCGTGCCGGTTCCGTATCCGTTTGTCACCCGGAAGGATCATGATCCCGGGTATATGTTTGTTGGAATCTGCAAAGCCGCACTAGAGTTCCGGTGACCGACGAGATGTACCGCGTGACAGACAAAACCGTAGATACGATCGAGGAAGAAGACGGCCTGATCTGTGCCTTCGCGCTCGACGGTCAGGGTAGCCGCAAGCGCCTGGACTGGACGGTTGTTCGTGAATGGTTACCCGCCGACGGGGTGCTTTGTATCCATCTCGACCGGAAGGAGGTGCACACCAGCACCTGGCTCCGCGAAGAAAGCGGAGTGGACGCCGTCTTCACCGAGGCCCTGCGTCGATGATGCCCGCCCGCGCTTGCAGGCACCCGGGTCGGGGACTACATTCCGCCTAGGCACAGGTATCCAATATCACATTAGTAGGTTGTGAAATGCACGTTCGCGACGGTTTCACAGAAGCGGTCGGCAATACCCCGCTGATCAAACTGCACCGGGCCTCGGAAGAGACCGGCTGCACGATACTGGGCAAGGCCGAATTCCTGAACCCCGCCGGTTCGGTCAAGGACCGTGCGGCGCTGGCCATCGTCCGGGACGCCGAGGAGAAGGGCCTTCTCCAACCCGGCGGTGTGATTGTCGAGGGTACGGCGGGCAACACCGGCATCGGACTGGCACATGTCGCCAATGCGCTGGGCTACCGCACCGTGATTGTCATTCCCGAGACCCAGACCCAGGAAAAGAAGGACGCCCTGCGTCAGGCCGGTGCAAAGCTGATTGAAGTGCCTGCGGTCCCATACAAAGACGAAAACAACTACATCAAGCAATCCGGACGTCTGGCTGACGAACTCGCCGCCAAGGAAGACAATGGCGCGATCTGGGCCAACCAGTTCGACAATGTGGCGAACCGGCAGGGCCATTTCGAGACGACCGGGCCGGAGATCTGGGACCAGACTGAGGGCAAGGTCGAAGGGTTCATCTGCGCTGTGGGAACCGGCGGCACGCTGACCGGTGTTTCGACATATCTGAAAAGCCGCAATTCCGACGTCAAGATCGGTCTCGCCGATCCCATGGGTGCGGCGATCTACAACTACTACGCCAACGGTGAGCTCAAATCCGAAGGGTCCTCGATCACCGAAGGCATTGGCCAGGGCCGTATCACCGCGAACCTCGAGGGCGCACCGGTGGATTTGCCATACCAGATCCCCGACGAGGAAGCGCTTCCGGTCATGTACAACATGATCCGCGAGGAAGGCCTCAGCCTCGGCACGTCGAGCGGCATCAACGTCGCCGGTGCGATCCGTCTGGCCAGGGACCTTGGGCCGGGCCACACGATCGTGACGGTGCTCTGCGACAGTGCGCACCGCTATGCCTCCAAGATCTTCAACGTGGCGTTTCTCAAGGGGAAGGGCCTGCCCTATCCTGATTGGCTGGAATAGTGGCCGCGACCGAAACCGTCTTTCGCGACGATCCCTACGCGAGAACCTGCGAGGCGACGGTCCTCGTAGTCAACGATCTCGGCGGGATCGTCCTCGACCGCACGGTGTTCTATCCCACCGGTGGCGGACAACCCGGTGACAGCGGCATCCTGCGGACCCTCGACGGCCAAACGGTCAATATCGCGACGACGGTGAAAGGCCGTGAGGAAGACGGCGGACCGGACGTGATCATCCACGTCCCCGCCGAGAGACAGCTCGCCCTGGCGGCCGGCACGACACTCACCGCAGAAATCGATTGGGAACGGCGACACCGTCTGATGCGGGTGCATACCTGTCTGCACCTCCTGTCCGCCGTCCTCGGATATCCGGTCACCGGCGGTCAGGTGAATGACGGCAAGGGCCGTCTCGATTTCTCGATACCCGAAGGCGGTCTCGACAAGGAGGCCATCGCGGCACAACTGAACGATCTTATCTCCGGCGATCACCCGGTCAGCCATGACTGGATCACGGACGACGAACTGGTCGCGCAGCCAGATCTGGTCAAGACCATGAGCGTCAAACCACCTTCCGGTGCGGGGCGGGTCCGGCTGATCCGGATCGAGGGTCTCGACCTGCAACCCTGTGGTGGTACACATGTTGCCAATACTTCGGAAATCGGTCCCGTCACAGTGACAAAGATCGAGAGCAAGGGCCGTCAAAACCGGCGCGTGGCCATCGCCTTGAACGAACAATAAAACAAACGGTTAGCGAGATTTATCTCATGTCCTATGCAAATCCAGACTCCCTCGTCGACACCGCCTGGGTCGAAGATCACTTGGAAGATCCGGCCGTGCGGGTATTCGACGGGTCCTATCACCTGGCCGCGACCGGGCGCGACGCCAAGGCCGAGTATGCGGCCGCGCATATCCCCGGCGCGCTGCATTTCGATATCGACACGGTTTGCGACCCCAACCCGACCCCGTCCCCCCACATGTTCCCGAGTGCGAAAGATTTCGCCGCCGCGGTCGGCGCGATGGGGATCGGCAACGAACATCGCGTGATCGTTTACGATGCCGACGGGCTGTTTTGCGCGCCGCGTGTCTGGTGGATGTTCCGTGTCTTCGGACACGAAAATGTCGCCGTGATGGCCGGCGGGTTCCACAAGTGGCAGGCCGAAGGCCGGCCCGTCACCGCCGAAGTCCCTGCGCCCGCGCCCGAGAACTTCGATGCGACAAAGGACATGAACAGTCTCAGGTCGATCGAGCAGATCATTGCCAATATCGACAGCGGCGCAGAACTCGTCCTTGATGCGCGTGCCGCCAACCGTTTCGCGGGAAGCGAACCTGAGGCACGCCCGGGCGTGGAGCCTGGGCACATCCCGGGATCGGCCAATCTTCCCTACGCGGAAATCGTTGACCTGGAGAACGGATCCTTCCGCGACGCCGACACGTTGCGCGCGGCCTTCGACCGGGTCGGGGCCGACGGCTCGCGCACCGTGGCAACGACCTGCGGTTCCGGCGTGACCGCCTGTATCCTCGGCCTCGGCATGCATCTGATCGGCCGGGACAACTGGACCCTCTATGACGGCTCCTGGACCGAATGGGGCAGCCATGAGGACACGGTCAAGGCAAAGGGCGCGGAATGATCAAGAAGGGCAATGTTCGCGACGAGACGCTGCTGGCAAGCGGCGGACGTGACCCGGAATCGAATTACGGCATCGTCAATCCGCCGGTCTATCACGCCTCGACGATCACCAGCCCGACCCTGGCCGAATGGCGTGCGCGGGATTTCACCAAGGACATCACCTACGGCCGCATGGGCACACCGACCCAGAAGGCCCTCGAAGAGGCTGTCGCCCTGGTCGAAGGTGGCGACAAGGCCATCGCCGTATCGTCAGGGCTCGCGGCCATTACCACAGCCGTTTCGACCTTCGTGGAAAGCGGAGACCATATCCTGGTCACCGACAGCGCCTATTTCCCGACCCGCAATTTCTGCAACAACGTCATGGCGAAGTACGGGGTCGAGACCACCTACTACGATCCCCTGATCGGCGGCGGGATCGCCGACCTGATCCAGGACAACACAAAGGTCGTCATGACCGAGGCGCCCGGCTCCCAGACCTTCGAGGTTCAGGACATTCCGGCGATTTCCGAAGCGGCCCATGCCCGCGGCGCGGTGGTGATCAACGACAACACCTGGGGCACCCCGCTGAACTTTAAATCGTTCGACAGGGGCATCGATGTCTCGGTGCACGCGGCCACGAAGTATATCGTCGGACATTCCGACGCGATGCTCGGCATCATCGTGACCACAAACGAGCTTTACGAACGCATCCTGCAGAACTTCCGCTACTGGGGACAGCACGGCGCCCCGGACGATTGCTATCTCGGCCTGCGCGGGCTGCGGACCATGGGTGTTCGCCTGAAACAGCACGAGTTCAACGCGCTCGCGGTGGCCGAGTGGCTGCAGGGCCGCCCCGAGGTGTCGAGCGTGCTTTTCCCCGCCCTGCCCGGCGATCCGGGCCATGAACTTTGGAAACGCGATTTCGAAGGGGCCGCCGGACTGTTCGGCGTGGTTCTCGACGAGCACTACGACGACGCCGCGCTTGGCGCGATGCTCGACGGGATGGAACTGTTTGCGATGGGTGCCAGCTGGGGTGGGTTCGAATCCCTGATCCTGCCGGCCAAGCCCGTACGCACGGCGACCAGCTGGGATGCCCCCGGCACGTTGATCCGCCTGCATGTCGGCCTGGAACATCCCGACGACCTGGTCGCGGACCTTGAGGCCGGATTCACGCGTCTCAAGGCCGTCGCGGGCTAGCGCGTTTCAGACAACTTCGGGGTTTTGCCCCTGCCTGTTACCCCCGGCCCGGGGGGTACCGTGGGATCGCTGTCCGGTCCATAATCGGGGTGTGCCGGCACGGCGCGTTGTCCCGATCCACCTGACGAAAGCGGCGACCTTGAGCCTGAACAAAGCATGTGCCATCGCGGGGGTCGCGGAATCGCGTCTCGGTGCCGTTCCCGACGCAACGGTGCTCACCCTGCAGGCCGAAGCCCTGGCCGGCGCGCTCGCCGATGCCGGTCTTGAGAAAGCCGATATCGACGGGCTGTTCGTGTCTGGCGCCTGGGGCCGCCTGCCCGGCCTGCAGATCGCGGAATATCTCGGTATCCAGCCGAGTTACTCCGACACCACCATGGTCGGCGGGTCGTCTTTCGAGTTTCATCTGGGTCATGCCGCTGCGGCAATCCAAGCGAGCCTTTGCAGCGTTGCGGCGATCGTCTACGGCTCGACCCAGCGATCACGGAAGGATCGCTACATCTTCCAGATCCGCAGCGATCTTGGATATCAGTATGAAGCACCCTACGGACTGCCGACCCCGGTCGGCGCCTACGCACTTGCTGCCTCACGCCATTTCGCCGAATACGGCACAACATCCGAACAGCTTGCTGATCTGGCCGTCTCGACGCGCGAATGGGCGCGACGGAACCCAAAGGCCTATCGGCGCGAACCCATGACCCGTGACGAGGTGCTGGACTCCGGCTGGATCGCGACGCCCCTCCACCGTTACGACTGCTGCCTGTTCACCGATGGCGGCGGTGCGGCCATCATTGTCAGCCCCGAAATCGCGAAGACCCTCGACAAGCCACCGGTCTGGCTGCTCGGCCAAGGCGAAAGCGTCTCCCATGCACAGATCTCCGAAATGCCGGACCTGACGGTCACGCCGGCCGCGGTGTCGGGAAAGCGCGCGTTCGACATGGCGGGCGTCACCCATGATCAGCTCGATGTCGTCGAAATCTACGACAGCTTCACCATCACGGTACTTCTGACCCTGGAATCTCTCGGCTTCTGCAAACCTGGCGAAGGCGGCGCGTTCCTCGCCAACGGGCGCACGGGCCCGGGCGGTGAATTCCCCCTGAACACAAACGGCGGCGGCCTGTCCTACTGCCATCCCGGCCAGTACGGCATCTTCCTCATCATCGAGGCGGTGAGACAGCTGCGCGGTGAATGCGACGAACGCCAGGTGGCCGACGCCGTGCTTGCCCTGGTTTCGGGCACCGGCGGTGTCTTGTCATCCAATTCAACCTGTATTCTGGGGCTGGAGTAGCGATATGGCCGACGACGAGCTTCCTGATCCCGATTCCGAGCCGTTCTGGCAGGGCTGCGCCGAGGGCGAGCTGCGCTACCAGCGTTGCAACGCCTGCGATGCGGCGATTTTCTACCCGCGTGCCATGTGCCCGGTCTGCGGTGCGACCGATCCCGCCTGGGCCGTCTCGGCGGGCCAGGGAGCGGTCCACGCCTGCTCCGTTGTCCATCGCGCGCCGCCGGCCCTCGCCGACAAGGCGCCCTATGCCGTGCTTCTGGTTGATCTCGATGAGGGGTTCCGCATGATGGGCGGCCTTGCCGAGGGTGATCCCGAAAAAATCGCCATCGGTGACAGAGTGTCTGTCACATTCCGCGAAGGGCCGGATGGTCGTCCCGCCCCCTATTTCGTTTCCGCCTGAGAGCCTGCCGACAATGAAGAACAAGAAAGCCAAAACACTCGAAGACGCGGTCTCTCGAATCCAGGACGGCGCGACGCTGCTGGTCGGCGGGTTCGGCCAGCCCGGCGTGCCCGAAGTCCTGATCGACGGGGTGTGCGATCTGAAACGGCGCGACCTCACCATCGTCACCAACAATGCCGGCACCGGCCATAGCGGCATCGCCCGGCTGTTCGAGGAAGGCTGCGTCGGAAAGCTGGTGTGCAGCTTCCCCTGGGCCAAAGAATCCTTCGTCTTCAAAGAACTCTACGACGCCGGCAAGATCGAACTCGAGATCGTGCCCCAGGGCACCATGGCCGAACGCATGCGCGCGGCGGGCGCCGGCCTCGGCGGCTTCTACACCCCCACCGCCGTGGGCACCGATCTGGCCGAGGGTAAGGAAACCAAGACCATCGACGGAAAGGATTATGTGCTGGAAATGCCGTTGCGCGGCGATTTCGCACTGATCAAAGCCTACAAGGTGGATCCCCGCGGCAATCTGATCTATCGGAAGACCGGACGGAATTTCAATCCGATCATGGCCATGGCCGCCGATCACACCATTGTGGAAGTCGAGGCGGACGTGGCCATGGACGAACTCGACCCGGAGGTGATCGTGACGCCGGGCGTGTTCGTGGATACCTACTACATCACCGGCTGGTACGAGATCGGCAAGGAGCGCAACGCATCATGAGCGACGAACAAACCAACCTGCTCACCCGCCAGCAGATCGCGGCTCGCGCCGCCCAGGACATGGAAGACGGCTGGCTGGTCAATCTCGGCATCGGGATGCCGACCATGATTCCCGCTTTCATTCCCAAGGGTCGGGACGTGATGTTCCACTCGGAAAACGGCCTGATCGGCATGGGCCCTCCGCCGGCCGAGGGCGAGGCTGATCAGGATCTGATCAGTGCGGGCAAGGAACTGGTGACCATGGTGTCGGGCGGCGCATTTGTGCACCACGCCGACAGTTTCGCGATCGCCCGCGGCGGACGCCTCGACTGCGCGGTCTTGGGCGCGTTCGAGGTCGCGGCCAACGGGGATCTTTGCAACTGGCGACTGCCGAACCAGACATCGGGCAGCGTTGGCGGCGCCATGGACATCGCCGCCGGCTCGAAGCGCGTGTTCGCGATGATGACCCACACGACGCGCGACGGCGCGGCCAAGATCGTGGCCGAACGTACCTATCCACTGACCGCGGGTGGCGTGGTCACCCGGATCTTCACCAACATGGCGGTGATTTCTGTCACTCCGGATGGGCTCGTGCTCGACGAGGTGGCGCCGGGCCTGAGCGCCGATGAGGTGCAGGCCGTCACCGGCGCGCCGCTTATCATGAACGCGGTGGGCGAAATCGCCGTGGCGGCCTGATCCAACAATGGACGAGATCACTTCCATCGCCGGCCAGGTTGCTATCGTCACCGGCGGTACCGCGGGCATGGGCGAAGCCGCCGCCGTTCGGTTCGGCGCCGAGGGTGCGAAGGTCGCCGTCATCGGGCGCACCCCGGAAAAGGGCAATGCGGTCGTTAAACGGATCACCGATGCGGGCGGCGAGGCTATGTTCGTGAAGGCCGAATGCGCCGACGAGGACGAGGTCAAGGCGGCCTGCGAGACGATCCTGGGCACATGGGGCCGGGCCGACATCCTGGTCAACACCGCCGGCGGTTTCATCGACTCCCCGCCCCTTGAAGAAATCACGCTGGATGCGATGCATCACAGTTGGGACTGGAACGTGATCGCCAAGTTCCTGATCACCCGGGAACTCGTGCCGACCATGAAGACACAGAAATACGGCCGGATCGTCAACATCTCCTCGGTCGCGGGGCGCACGGCACGCGCCGGCGCCATCGAGTATGCGACGACAGAAGCCGGGATCGTCGGCCTCACCCGGCGCCTGGCGACGGAACTGGCGCCCAACGGCATCACCGTCAACGCCATAGCGCCAGGACTTGTGCTTACGCCACGGGTCCGGCGCCACCCGCAGGATGTGCTGGATGCCCGCGCCAAGGCCACGCCGGTCGGCCGTCTCGGCACGCCGGAGGAACTTGCCCACGCGATTTGGTATCTGTGCACGCCGGGCGCAGGTTTCACGACGGGCGCGGTGCTCGACGTGAACGGCGGCGCGTGGATGGGGTAATCCCCAACATTGATCTCCGATCGCCAGGGTACGGGCATGAAACGGCAACTGCATCTCAATCTGTTCATCCAGGGCCGCGGCAGCCACGAGGCCGCCTGGCGGCACCCCCTTTCGTCGACCGCCAACCTGTCGGACGTCCGCTACTATCAAGACCTGGCCCGGCGCGCCGAGACGGGCCTGTTCGATTCCATCTTCTTCGCAGACCAGCTAACAACCAACACGGCGCAGACAAAGTCGGCCAAGGCTCTTCAAGTCTGGCTCGAGCCCATGACCCTGCTGGCGGCCATTGCGACCGCCACCGACCGCATCGGCCTGATTGCCACCGGATCGAGCACCTACACCGAGCCCTTCAACCTCGCCCGTCAGTTCTCGTCCATCGATCACATCAGCGACGGCCGTGCAGGTTGGAACATCGTTACCTCTTGGATGGCCGGCGCGGCCCGGAACTTCGGAGACACTGGGCAGCTGTCCCATGCCGAACGTTACGCACTCGCCGAAGAACACGTCGAGATCGTCAAGGCCCTGTGGGATAGCTGGGCCGACGACGCCATCCTCGACGACCGGGACAACGCGATCTACGCCAATCCCGAGCGTATCCGGCCAATCGACTTCGAGGGCACGCATTTCAGCGTCGCCGGCCCCTTGAACCTGCCGCGCAGTCCCCAGGGTCGGCCGGTCCTGGTCCAGGCCGGATCGTCGGAAGACGGCCGCGACTTCGCCGCGCGCCATGCCGAGGCGGTGTTCACTGCCCATATCGAGAAAGCCACGGCGCAGGCGTTCTACGCGGACATGAAGAAACGCGTGATCACCGGCGGCCGCCACGCCGAACATGTCCTGATCCTGCCCGGCCTGTGCCCGACGATCGCGTCCACCGAAGTCGAGGCAAAACGCCTGCTGCTGGAACTGAGCGAATACGCCGACGTGGATATCGCCGTAAAGTATCTCGGCACTTGGTTCGGCGGCCATGATTTCTCCGGCTTCCCCCTCGACAAGGTCCTCTCGCCGGCCGATTTCCCGGATTTGGCAGAGCTGGAGACCAGTAAGAGCCGCACCAGCATGGTACTCAATCTGGTGAAGACGGAAGATGTGACCCTGCGCGAACTACTCGCCCGTTTCGCCCATATCGGCGGTCATTACCTGTTTGCCGGCACGCCGGAACAGGTCGCAGATTTGATAGAGGACTGGTTCACGGACGGAGCAGCCGACGGCTTCAACTTGATGCCGCCTCTGCTGCCGGCCATGCTCGATGCCTTCGTCGACGAAGTCGTCCCGCTGCTCCAGGCCCGCGGCCTCTTCCGCACGGAATATTCGGGCACCACGCTGCGGGAACATTACGGCCTGGACCGCCCCCCCGGGCCGTTCGCCTAACGAGCGTTCTTCCGGGGCATATTGTAGGAGCAGCGCGTTGGCGCGCCCGGCAGGATTCGAACCTGCGACATTCGGCTTAGAAGGCCGATGCTCTATCCAGCTGAGCTACGGGCGCCCAAGACGCAAACACTCACGAAAAGACAACGTTAAATCTGCGGATCAACCTTAGCCGGTCGCCGCCGATCCGCCCAAATTGTTTGACGGGCTGGTACCCTAGTGGCTCCAGGGAACTCTGCGACCAACCGCGAAGTTATCCGCGTAAGCCTTTGGTCTGATTATTCTTTCCTTGGGCTCCTGCACCACGAAATCGAGCCCGTGACGCTCGGCATGGGCCACCGCGTCCTCGCAGCTACCGAAGTTCAGGCGAATCTGCTGCATGGTGTCGGCCCCGCCCGGCCATCCCATTAGGGGGTCGAGCTGCTGGCGGCGCGTCGGCTCGAACTCGAGCACCCAGATCTGGGTCTTCGCGCGTCCCGACTGCATGGCGGTCTTCGCGGGCTGGAAAATGCGTGCCTTCATGATGCGGCCTTGTACCTCAAGCGATGATGGGACGACAAGATTCGATCACGCCGCCGGCTGTGGCGTCAACTCATCGTCAGGCCACCATTTACGTCCAGGCAGGTGCCGGTGATGAAACCCGCCTCGTCCGACGCCAGGAACAGCGCGGCGTTGGCAATATCCCGGGCCGTTCCCAGCCGTTTCAGCGGAATCTGCTCCTTCAGCGCCGCCTCGGCGTTCGACAGCCACGACGAGGTCATCGGCGTCGGTGTCGGGCCGGGGGCGATGGCGTTCACGGTGATGTTGTAGGGGCCGAGCGCCTTGCACAGGGCGCGCGTCAGCCCGATCACGCCGGCCTTCGACGAAGTGTAGGGCAGCCCCCCGCCCGTCGCGACGCCGCCGTGACGCCAAGCCGACGAGGACAGGTTAATAATGCGGCCGCTTTTGCGCTCCATCATGTGCTCGGCCACCGCGCGTGCGCCGTAGAACTCGCCACTCAGATTGACGTCGAGCACCCTCTGCCAGTCGGATATCTCGTATTCCAGCCAGTTCTTCTTGGGCGAATAGCCGGCATTGTTGACCAGGATGTCGAGTGCGCCCAGATCGGCAATCGCCGCGTTGATCGCTGCCTGTACGGCGTCGAAGTCCGACACATCCAGGACCATGGGCGTCAGGCTGGCAGAGTCGACATGGATCTCGGACATGAACGCGTCGAGCGCCGGCTCGTCGATGTCGGCGGCGACGACCCGCGCGCCTTCTTCCACGAAACGTTCGGCAATCGCCCGGCCCAGCCCCTTCGAGCCGCCGGTGACGAACGCGGTTTTATCCTGCAGACGCATTATCTCCCCCGCAGATCTGTAAAGCGTATCCAAACCGCTGAAATTCTGCAGAAAATGGTCGGGGCGACGAGATTCGAACACGCGACCCCCTGCTCCCAAAGCAGGTGCTCTACCAGGCTGAGCTACGCCCCGGCCACTGGGCGGAAGATAAGCGCGGTTGCGCGTCGGCGCAATGATTCTGCGAAGGGAAACCGCGCAACATCCGCGCTAACAGTTAAGCATCGGTGAATTCGAGGTTTTTTAATTATGGTCGCACGCACTCGTTCCTGTCTTGCCGGAGAATCCGGCAAACCTGACAGTAATGAGACTGACATGTTTAGGACGAAATACCTGTTCGCTGGGCTCGTCCTGTCGGTCGTTGCCGGTAGCAGCATTGCAGAAGCAGCCCAGCCCAATTACTCGTGCTCCGATCGCGCCTCCGCGCTTTCGCACCTGTCCAAGAAGTTTAGCGAGGAACCGATCGTCATCGGTCTCGCGAACAATGGCGGGGTCGTGGAAGTGCTGACCTATGCTTCGAGGACGACCTGGTCGATCATCATCACGACGCCCGACGGGACGGCCTGCATGTTCGCAGCCGGTGAACATTAAGAACCGTTGCAGTCGCTTAAAGCTGGATCACGGATTTATACTAAAACAACGGTTTAGCGCTATTTATTTAGACGTTCGTGTATCACCCGGTCGCCCGGTTTGATACCGAGCCGGCGCACCGTACCGGCATTCAGCTCGAGCACGGCCCGTGCCCGCTTGCGCGAAGAGATGGTCGTGCGCGACAGTGGGATCGTGTTCTCCTGGATCCGGATGATACGGCCGCCTGCCTCGATGAACAGCATATCGAGGGGTAAGTTGGTGTTCGCCATCCACATGTTGAGCACCCTGTCGCTGCGATACAGGAACAGCATGCCGGCATCCGGCGCCATTTCGTGTCGAAACATCAATCCCCGTGCACGTTGTTCGCTGCTGATCGCTAGCTCGACATCGAATTCATGGACCCCGTTTGCCGTCTCGATCTCCAGACTCGATCGCTCGAACCTCACATCGTTCTGAGCGGCCGCCGGAACCCCCGAAAGCATGAGTATCACCAGTAGCGTCGGCAGGCCATAAAAGTTCATAAATTTGCTTATTAACAATGTCTTTTTACTATGTTTCTAATCTTTAACATAAAGTTTGTGAGCCGCCTCCACGAGGGACTGGACGGACGGCCTGACCGCGCCGGATCCGGGCAGATCGGCAAGGGTTGTGAACCAGTGATCAGGCGGGTTCCGGCCGCCAGCACGGTTCCAGGTCAACGCGCGCATCACCGCTTCGGCCTCAGCAGGCAATGCTGCCGGTATCTCATGGCCATTTAGTGTCGCCCAGACACCTGACCAGCAACGGGCCACGCTCCAAGGGTTGTAGCCACCTCCGCCGGTAACAAGGAGCCGGGGCGCGAGCCCAGAAACCCGGGCCATTGCGCTCCATATCGCGCCGTTCGACAACTCCATGCGGCTTAACGGGTCGTCGGCCAAGGCATCGGCCCCGCATTGAACCACCAGAACATCCGGCGCAAACCGCTCCCCCACGGGGACCACGATCTCCTCGACGATCAGCACGAACTCCGAATCCCTGAGACCACGCGGAACCGGGATGTTGCAGGCGGTCCCACCCTCGTCTTCGTGCAGCGCGCCGGTAAACGGCCACCGCTTTTCCTCGTGAATCGACACGGTATGGACGCCGGCATCGCCGGCAAACGCGTCCTGCACGCCGTCACCATGGTGGGCATCGAAATCGAGATACAGAATTCGTGCGAACCCCAGGTCTTTCAATCTCAGAAGAGCGAGTGCCAAGTCATTGAAATAACAGAAGCCACTGGCACGGTCAGGGCGCCCGTGATGGGTTCCGCCCGCCGGGCTGTAAATCGTTCCGGAATCCACCGACGCCAGCAGTTCGGCTGCGGTCAGAACGGCCCCGGCGGAGGTCGCGGGACGGCTGTACATCGTGTCGTGGATCGGATTCGCCAGGCGGCCCAGGTTGAACCGCTCGCGTGCCTCCTCGGGAAGATCCTGATGGCGTTCACCGTATCGCAACGCCTGAAGATACTCCGGATCGTGAAACCGGACGATCTCGGCAGGACTGGCAGGCCCGCTCTCGACGAACACGCTGTCAGGCAACCAGCCGAGTGCCCGGCAAAGTTCGATCGTCGCAGGCACACGCGGCACCGAAAGCGGGTGTTTCGGGCCGAAGTTCGAGTGGTGATAAATCTCGTTCGCGATGAACAAAGGCCGGGACAGCCTGCGGACAGGTTCCCGATCATGCGCTGTCATGAGACTGGCCATGGGAATCCC
>MDTE01160115.1_pt1 | contig 33552 bp, 24 predicted proteins | sample 811231 | NCBI WGS metagenome assembly MDTE01 (sample SAMN05326651, study PRJNA326480) | marine metagenome | isolation source: seawater | place: Indian Ocean: Red Sea | collected 2010
AAGAACAGGTCGACACCGACTTGTTGCACGGGGTCGACCTGGATACGGCAGATACGAACAATGACGGCTTCGTCGACCGGGAAGAACTGAAACAGGCATCCGAAAACGCATTCGGATCAGAAGACGCTACAGAGTCCCCCGCGGACGAGTAACACAACGTGGCAATCCACTCGGCCCTGGTGGACACCGCCAATCACACGACCGGCGCTGCAGTCCAGGGTAACGGCACCCAACAATCCGACCGCACCGACACACACGGGCCTCAACTTCAGGAGAAACCTTACGATGCCAATAGCCACCAACCGCCGCGATCTCTTGAAACTCGGAGCGGGTAGTGTTACGGCCGGTTGGGCAACAGCGGCCGGCACAAGTCGTGCTGCCGACGGCATTGCCAGTTGGCCAAGAATCAAGATTACGAAGGTCACGACGTATCTGCTGGAATGCGAGCTGGAACGGGCCTTTGGTGCCTCCGTCTCGGTACCTCTCGACAAAAAACGAGATGCCTTGCTGGTCAAAATCGAAACCGACAGCGGGCTGGTCGGATGGGGCGAAACGTCTCCGATCAACGGTGCCCGCGGTACGATCGACAAGTTTCTAGCCCCGCGCCTGATCGGTCGGAATCCACTGGAATATCGGGCGTTGTGGCGTTCCCTGTGGGGTGCCAACTTTGGCAACGGGCTGGCGGTCGGTGCCGTTGAAATGGCCATCAACGATTTGCGTGGCAAAGCCCTGGGAATGCCGGTGGCGGAATTATTCGGCGGGCGGTTTCGGGATACGATCCCAGTCTATGTCTCAGCCTTGGATTACGTTGAGGGCATCGCCATCGAAGAGTGGTATCCCAGGCGTGCCGAGAAAATGGTCGCTGCCGGGCACAAGGCTATCAAAATGCGGTTGGGACGCTATTCGGTCAAGCGCGAATCCAAAGTCGTGCAGGCAGTCCGCCGTGCCGTCGGTCCCGATATCAAGCTGATGGCAGATGGCAACGGCGCCTACACGATGGCCAACGCACTAAAAATGGCGCATTATCTGCGGACCTTTGATTTTGAGTTCCTCGAAGAACCGATGCCCCAGCGTTCGAACAACTATCCCGGTTACGACGTCTTGCGTGAAAAGATGCCCTTGCCGCTGGCAGGCGGCGAGGCACTGGATTCACGGGAAGCAGCGAAGGCCCTCATCGACCGCCGCGCATTCGACATCATCCAGCCGGATGCCAGTCTCTGTGGTGGTATGGGCGAAGTCGTTTTCATCTCGGAATTGGCGCAACTGGCCGGAGTTCGTTGCTATCCACACTGCTGGGGTGCGGACATCGTGATCGCCGCCACGGTACAAACGCTGGCGTTGGTTCCCGACCCCCACTTCGGACTCCCCACAGACACCCCCTTCCTGGAGCTCGACCAGTCGGAAAACCCCTGGAGGGAGGGATTAGCCAAAGGGCAGATCGAGATCCAAGACGGGTTCGTAAGGGTCCCCCGCAAGCCTGGCCTGGGGATCACCGTCGACGAAGAACTCGTGCAGAAATACGCTGTCTGAAATACGCTGAATGAAACACGCTGGCCAGTCACTCCAGCACGAGACCACCACGCTGGAATTCGCCAAGGTATTCACCTCACAAAACATCGCTCCGGAGATGAACACCTGTCTGGACACGCCCTTCGTGTCGCGAACGTTTTCGCCAGTTCGACTTCTCCGCCGCCAACTTGTTGCTCTGCCTATGTCGTCACAGAGCATCCAGGGAATACTTCCCATGACCTACTGAATCATTGTGGATTCAATCTTTCCCGTGTTCTCATTCCAGAACCTGGTTACCGCCAATGCATTCCTTCAAGACACTTCTGTGCGCCCTTTGCTTGATTTCCTCCGCCAATGCATTTGCAGGAGAGAAACCCAACATTCTCTACATTGTTGCCGATGACCTCGGCTACAGTGATCTGGGGTGCTATGGCGGTGAAGTTCGCACCCCAAATCTCGACAAGCTCGCTGCAGGCGGAGTGCGTCTGACACAATTCTACAACACCGGCCGGTGCTGTCCCTCGCGGGCAGCCATCCTCACAGGACAATACCCTCACCGTGTTGGCCTGGGACATATGACGATCAACGACCTTGGGCAAGCCGGCTACCGTGGGGTGATTTCCACCGAGGCGCAAACCATTGCGCAGGTACTGCAGTTGGCCGACTATCGTTCCTTTATGTCCGGGAAATGGCACCTCGGAACGCCTGATCCAACCCAGCATGGATTTGAAGAATTCTACGGTACGCTGGTCAGTGCGAAACGCTTTTTTGACCCCAGCCATTTGGTACGCATGCCAGCGCAGAGACCGGCACGTAGATATCCAGAGGGCCAATTCTATGCCACCGACGCCGTCACAGATCATGCACTCGATTTCCTCAACCTGGCGCGGCAAAACAACGACCAACCCTGGTTTCTCTATCTGGCATACAACGCTCCGCATTTCCCACTTCACGCTCCTCAAAATGAAATAGCCAAATACAAGAATCGCTACCACTCCGGCTGGGACATGCTACGAACGGAGAGACTGGCAAGTATGAAAAGGCTCGGTATCGTACCGGCCAACACCGTCCTTAGTCCGCGTTCGCATTGGCGCAATTATGGTGAAACCAAAACAGGTGTGAATCCATCCTGGGATAGCCTGCCGGCAGAGAGGCGTCTTGATTTAGCCAGAAGGATGGCAATCTACGCGGCGATGATCGATCGACTTGACCAGCAAATTGGCCGCGTGATTGACGATCTGAGCAGCGCCGGTGAACTGGACAACACGCTGATCGTTTTCACGTCAGACAACGGTGCCTGTTTTGAGTGGGATCCGTTTGGCTTCGACATCAAATCGAGCAACCAGAACATCCTGCATCAAGGTGCAATGCTCGACGAGATGGGTAAGCCAGGTACCTTTCATAGCGTTGGATCCGGGTGGGCAAACGCATCAAACACCCCCTGGCGGCTCTACAAACATTTCAATCATGAGGGTGGCATTGCGTCACCGGGCATCGTCCACTGGCCCCAGGGAATCAAGGTCGCCGGAGGCACGATCAACCACGATCCTGCCCACATCATCGACCTGCTGCCGACAGCGATTGCAGCGAGCGGCGTCAGGTATCGAGGTAATCTATCACTTCCTGGCAGTGACTTGATTAGTCATATCAATCAAGGAGCGAAACAACGCACACTTTACTTTGAGCATCAAGGGAACCGCGCTGTACGAAGTGGTCGCTGGAAACTGGTCGCACTTGATGACCAGCCGTGGGAGCTTTATGACTTCTCCAGCGATCGCACTGAGATGATCGACCTGGCAGAGCGTTACCCCGAGAGAGTAAGACAAATGGCGGCGCAGTGGGATACGTGGGGAGCGGACAATTTTGTAACACCACTTCCCAAAGACCTTAAGGTGCCCTACTTGATGCCCGATTAATTGCCGCGCTTTTGTGCCACCCGAGTAAACAGGGCGGTGTTTGAAAAGCTTGGCCCAGGAGCGCATTGCCCCGGCAAGGCAACAGGGGGACCCGCACTCGGCCCAACGGCTGTACCTGCAGCGAGCAGCACAGCGTTTCCCGGATTACCGCGCTTCCCGGATTCTCGGTGCCTGAACAAATGCGTCAGGCGAGAATCGCTTCGACGACATCTCCACTGACATCAGTCAGGCGAAAGTCCCGACCACCAAAAGGGTAGGTCAGCCGAGTATGGTCGATCCCGAGGAGATGCAGAATCGTCGCATGTAAATCGTGGATGTGCACCTTGTCCTCGACGGCGAAATAACCATAGTCATCCGTCGCACCATAGCTGAAGCCACCTTTCACGCCTCCGCCCGCCAGCCACATCGTGAAACCACTAGGATTGTGATCGCGACCGTTGTTGCTCGGCTGGTCTTTTTCTTCCGCCGTCGGTGTACGACCGAATTCCCCCCCCCATAACACCAGCGTGTCCTCGAGCAAACCACGACGTTTGAGGTCTTTCAGTAATCCGGCAATCGGTCGATCCACTTCACGGGCATTTTCGGGATGCCGCTGCAGCAGGTTCCCGTGCTGGTCCCAATGGCCAGAACCATTTTGATGGGTCACCTGGACCATCCGCACACCTTGCTCAATGAAACGCCGTGCCAACAAACATTGATAACCAAAATCACGAGTCGGCTCTTCGTCAATTCCATACAAGCGGCGCGTGGTTTCGGTTTCCTCCGTCGTGTCCTGTACCTGGGGCGCCGAGGTCTGCATCCGGTACGCCAGTTCCAGCGCCTCGATCCGGGCCTCCAAATCAGAATCCGCCAGGGCAGCCTGGTGGTGACGTCGATTCAAATCCTGGACAAAATCAAGCTGCAAACGTTGCCGCACCGGTGTCAGCTGAGGATGGATGTGCTGAAAGCGGGCATCGCGAACGGGACTGCCCGCACGGCCCAGAGGAGTCCCCTGATAAACCGCGGGTAGAAAAGCGGTACCGTAATTGTTGACCCCACCATGAAACATGGTCGGTGAAATCGTAATAAATGCTGGCAGGTTGTCATTTTCCGTTCCCAGACCATAGGAGAGCCAGGAACCGAGACTGGGGCGTATAAACGTATCACTTCCGGTGTGCATTTTCAGCGTCGCACCTCCGTGTGCCGGATTGGTACCATGCAGCGACCGGATCACGCACAGGTCATCGACACAGGAAGCGATCTGGGGAAACAGCGAGCTGACCGGCAACCCCGATTGGCCGTGCTGGCGGAACGACCACGGTGAGGCAAAGAGCTTGTTGTTGCTGTCCGCAGTGGAATGAAATAGCAGTCGAGGCCGGTCGATGGGCAACGGCTTGCCGTGGTCTTTCTGGAGCTGCGGCTTGGGATCAAAGGTATCCATCTGAGATGGACCACCCTTCATGAACAGAAAGATCATGCGTTTGGCGCGCGGCGCATGGTGCGGTGCTCCAGCGGCCTGGGTAGGCGATCCCGCAGTGGCGCCCCGCGCAGGGTCGCCCAGGATACTGGCCAGTGCCAGGCTACCGAAACCGATGTTGCAGCGACGCAACATCTGGCGACGAGAAAACGGTTCGGCAGGCATCGTGGAAAACTCCGTTCGCTTCAATCCACATAGACGAATTCGTTCGATAACATCAACGCCTGACAAAACGCCTGCCAGGAGCGAACCTGACGTTCCGACAGGTCCACATCAGCCAACGTGGCCTCGAATTGACCGAGGAACTCGCGGGTTCGCTGTATCTCGCGTTCCTCGGGTGGACGACTAAAAGCGGTTTCATACGCCAGGCGTATACGGTCAGCTGTCACGCGCGGCGTGCGCTGTCGCAGCCCCCTGGCCATGGCGTGGCCACATTGAGACACCAGCTGACTATTCATCAATAACAACATCTGAGGTGGTACCGTCGTGGTCGCGCGACGACCTGTCACCAGACTGGGAGTCGGAAACTCGAAGGTCTGAAAAAGAGAATAAACCTTGTTACGAATTACTGGCTGATAGATCGAACGGCGGTAATTGTCATACCCGACCAGATGACGGCCTGTCTTGGCATCGTTGACGTACTGACGTGGCTTGAGTGTCAATAAACTGCCATGCATTCTGGTGTCGAGCAGATCTGCCACAAATAACAAAGTGTCGCGAATCTCTTCGGCCGTCAGACGGCGCCGCGGAAAACCACGTATCGCGTCCAGCGCCCCGGGCAATCGCTCTGCCGGGGAGGCCCCGCGGGGCAGCGCGGGTACACCAGCTGTGCGATAACTGGCCGAACCGAGCACGACTCGATGCAGGCGTTTGAGCGACCAACCCCGGGCAACCAATTCTACCGCGAGCCAATCCAATAACGCTGCGTCGGCAGGTGGACGGCCAAGCCGACCAAAATTGTCGGGGGTCTCGACCAGCCCTACTCCCATGTGCCATTGCCAGATGCGATTGACGATCACCCTGCTCGTCAGTGGATGTCCCGCAGCAGTGATCCAGCGCGCCATCTGTAGCCGCCCACTTTCACGCGCGCCAATATCCACCGCAGCATTCTGTCGCGTCAAAATTTCCGGGAGGCCACGCGGCACCTCTTCACCCAGATCGAGATGGCTCCCCCGCCGATGGACACGCAGGTTCTGGCCGACACCTTCTTCGACACACATCACAGACACCTTCGCCGATGCTGGTGCGTCCGCAGGATCGAGAACCACTTCCCTCTCCAGCCAGAAACCGTCTCCTTTGCCGCGTTTGTCAACGATTTGCTGCATGGTCCGGGTACTTTTGAAAATCCCGGCGAGCGCGTAATAGTCGGCTGTTGTAATCGGGTCAAACTTGTGGTCGTGGCATCTGGCGCATTCCAATGTCAGGCCCAGCAAAGCTTTGCCTAGCGTCGCAATTTGATCATCGATGATATCCATTTCCATCTTCACAGGATCGACTTCACGCAGGCCCTTGGGGCCCAGCGAAAGAAAACCCGTCGCCCGTCTACGATTGGCAGACAGCCGGGCCAGATGGACCTTCCAATCCACCTCTTCCTGACCAGCAGGACGCGGGGGCAACGGTAGTAAATCGCCGGCAATCTGCGAGCGCACAAACTCATCAAACGCAATATCGCCGTTGAATGCATCAATCACAAAGTCGCGATAGTGAAACGCATTCACATAAGCCCGGTTTTCGTCCAGACCATTGGAGTCGGCATAGCGGACAATATCCAGCCAGTGGCGAGCCCAGCGTTCTCCGTAGCGAGGCGAACTCAGCAGGCGATCGACTGCCCGGTCAAAGTCATCCGGCGCAGCGCTGGCCAGAAAAGTCTGTAACTCGCCGGGTGTGGGCGGAACTCCCGTCAAGTTGAAGGTGACGCGGCGCAAGAGAACTCTCCGCCCCGCCTCTGGCGCAACGGACAGACCGGTGGCTTCGAGTCGCGCCAGTAGAAACCGGTCAATCGGCGTCCGTGACCAGGTCCGCTTGCTGACAACGGGAAACCGCGGGCGCTCGACCGGCCGAAATGCCCAGTGGTCGGTCGGCACAGATTCCGGTTCCACTGGAACGGCTGACACCGGCCAGGTTGCACCGTCGGCCAGCCACTGTTCCAGGTCAGCAATCTCGGCGGCACTCAACTTGCGTTTCCCGTCTGGAGGCATCTTCAACGATCCGGTTCGCCGCACCGCCCGCAACAGCCGGCTGTTTTGCGGCTGCTCTGGATCGATCGCGGGCCCCGATTGGCCACCGCGTTGGAGACCCTGCATCGTGTCCAGCCGTAAATCGCCGCGGGCCTGCCTGGCGCCGTGACAACCGGTACAACGCGCCAGCAAAAGAGGGCGAACACGCCGCTCAAAATGTTCCTGCCGGGCACGTCGTTGGCGGGCGTCAACGGGGCCCTCTGCAGCGGATGCGAGACCCGCAACGGCGACAACGACGCCAGTGGCGACGGCAATCCGGTTCATGGCTGATCTTCAAAGCCGTGATGAAGGTAGAATCGGTCGGACCCGATAGTGTGCCAAGCGGGTTCTTCCCGGCGTTCGGTTCCGTGACGAAGAGTCTGAATCATATTAGGGCGGCTACCACGCATTCGCAACGATCCCCCTGGGGAAACCGTCCGCCAGAAATCGGTTTACAGGAGTCTGGAACAGACGGGCAGACACGTTTGGAAGTCTGCACTCGCCCAACGCTGTCAGTGCTTGCCACACCCAGGACGTATCGCCGGCGATGCCCGTCAGGTCAGCTTGGGCTTGAAAAGAGCGGCGGCGGCAGCGAAAACTGACGGGGTATTCGCGGATGCGGGTGACGGAGGGAACCAGGCATGAAACGGCTACTGCCATGGCTATTGCTACTGAGTGTGGCAGCAAGTGCGACCGCGGACCCACCGCGCGCCGACCTCGCAGGCAAACACTGGTCGTTTCAGTCGCCAACCGCGACACCGTTGCCAGCGGTCCGCAATACCCGGTGGCCGCGCCAACCTGTGGACACCTGGATACTCGCCAGGCTGGAAACCGATCAGCTCCAGCCCGCGGCCAGAGCCGAAAAGGCCACACTGTTGCGTCGCACCACATACGGTCTAACGGGACTCCCGCCCACACCCCACGAGTTGCAGACTTTCCTGGCCAGCGCTGCGCCGGATGCGTTTGACCGCGTGGTGGATCAGCTGCTCGCTTCCCATCATTACGGTGAACAGTGGGCACGGCACTGGCTCGACCTGGTCCGCTACGCGGACTCATTGGGTGGTACCGCAAACTTCCCCTTTGCGAATGCGTACCGTTATCGTGACTACGTCATCGCCGCCTTCAACAAGGACAAACCGTTCGCGCGTTTTGTGCAAGAGCTGGTAGCCGGTGACCTGCTACCAGCCGGAGACGCAGAAGTCGAAGCAGATCGCCTGACCGGTCCAGGAGCTCTGCTCCTGGGACCCCACATCCTGAATAGTCCGCTGGACGCGGCCGCAGACCAAATCGGCATGCTCACCCGCGCTCTGCTCGGCATCGATATCTCTTGCTCACGCTGCCATGACCATCCGTTTGAACCGCTGACGACCGGCGACTTCTACGCGCTGGCCGGCATCTTCACCAGCACCGAATCGAAACGATTCGAACGCCAACTGATATTGCCCAGTGGAGAGACCGTGCAGGTACTGTCTGTGAAAGAAGGGACCGTCAAGAACTTGCGGATGCGACAGGGCGACGCCCCCGATGATGCAGGCACAGAAATCCCACGGAGATTCCCACGCATCCTGGCAGGTGACACACAAGTCCCAGTGAGCGAGACCCAAAGTGGTCGCTTGGAACTCGCCCACTGGCTGACACGGGCCGACCACCCACTGACGTCCCGGGTAATCGCCAATCGCCTCTGGCAACGACACTTTGCAACAGGTCTGGTGGCCGACCCGGATAATTTTGGCACCTCGGCCGTCCGCGGACCCAGCCACCGGCACCTGCTTGATTGGCTCGCCCTGCATCTGATGGAACGGGACTGGTCCTTAAAATCGCTGCACCGCACGATCCTGCTCTCGGCAAGTTACCAGCAAACCTCCCAGGTCTTCCGCTCGGAAACCACGCACGGAAACACCGGACACGTGAGCGACCCTGAGAATCGGCTGCTGTGGCGGCAAAATCGTCGGCGTCTGGAAGCAGAAGAAATCCGCGACACACTGCTCTCGATCAGTGGCCAGCTCAACTCGACGATGGGAGGCAGCTTGTTCACAAAGCTCGGCCTGGGAAATAGTGCCGAACTCAAAAAAAATGGCCGCTTGCAACAAGTCGTAAACCACTACCAGAACATCCTGCAGCGATCGATTTATCGACCGGTGATCCGTACGGAGATGCACATGGCAGAATTGCTCGACCTCTTTGATTTTCCCGGACGGGATCAAATGACAGGACAGCGCCAAACATCGACCAACGCACCCCAGGCTTTACTCTTGATGAACAGTCCATTTGTTCTCCAGCAGGCCCATCACACGGCCGCGTCGTCACTGCTGGATCAGGAGGTCGACGCGTCCGTACGTGTGCAGCGTGTCTACCTGCGAACACTAGGCCGCGCCGCAGAAACTGCCGAAGTCACCACTGCACTCCAATTCATCACCGCCTGGGAAACCAGCTTGCTGGAAGAACCTGACCCGACCGTGCGCCGCGTCCAGGCCTGGGAAAGCTTTTGCCAGGCCCTGTTCATGCTCAACGAGTTTATTTACCTGGATTAGCCGTGATCACCCGCAGCCAGACAACACCTGTTTCCTCTTGCCTCGATCGCTTCCCTTGTCCGCCAGACCACGTGTCCCCTGGACCCCGCTCATGACGATGCCCCCCACTGCGAACCGCTGGCTCTCTCGCCGTGAGGTATTACAGAAATCTTCTGTTGGCTTCGGCCAAGTCGCGCTGGCGAGCCTGCTCGCTCAACAGCAGACGGCACGAGCCGACCGACAGATCAATCCACTGGCGCCTCGACCCCCGCAGTTCGTCCCCCGGGCGCGCTCCGTGATTTTCTGTTTTATGCAGGGCGGTCCGTCGCACGTAGACACATTCGACTACAAGCCACTGCTCACACGCAACAACAACAAAACGATCCCACTGGCCAACGCAGACGGAAATCACGGCCGGACCGGCAAGATCCTCAAACCCTTCTGGCGTTTCCGCAAGTACGGCCAAAGCGGGATCGAAGTCAGCGACCTGTTCCCGCATATCGGTCGCTGTGTCGACGACATCTGCTTCATCAACTCCATGTATACCGCCGGAGCCAGCCACTTCCCGGAGCAGATGCGACTGCACACCGGCTCGGAGCGCCTGATCCGACCAACTCTTGGTTCGTGGGTGTTGTACGGCCTGGGAACAGAAAATGAAAACTTGCCTGGCTTTATCACGATCTGCCCCTGTTACAACTTTGGCAACATCACGCTGTTGCGCAGCGCCTTTTTGCCCTCGGCGTATCAGATGGTTCCCATCGGACGCAGCAATGCGATCAGCCCACCCCCCTCGTTCCGCAAGGCAACATTTCGCCATACCAGACACCCGCATCGCAGTCGTGCGCTGCAGCGGAAACAACTCGACTTCGTGTCGGCACTGAACCGGCGAAAGCTGGTGCAGACAGGACCGGATGCGGAACTGGAAGGGCGGATCGCCTCGTTTGAAACGGCTTTCCGCATGCAAACCGCCGCGCCACCGCTGCTCAATTACGCTGATGAAACCGCGGAAACCCTGAAGTTATATGGCGTTGACAAGCCGGGGCCAACCGAAAACTACGCGCGGCAATGCCTGCTCGCCCGCCGGCTGGTCGAACGGGGCGTCCGCTTTGTCGAGCTGTACCACGCACCAAACTCGAACGACAGTGGCTGGGATCAGCACAACGAACTGGCCAGATACCACGCATCCCACGCGCGGGAAGTCGATCAGCCAATCGCGGCCTTGCTCATCGACCTCAAACGCCGTGGTCTGCTCGACGAGACTCTGGTTGTCTGGGGTGGGGAATTCGGCCGCAGCCCTGGTGATGAAGTCACCTCGAAACGCGGGGGCCGCGACCACCATCCCTGGGGCTTTACGTTCTGGCTGGCAGGCGGTGGTGTTCAAGGTGGTATCAAGTACGGAAGCACCGACGAGTACGGCTACCACGCTGTCGAAAATCGAGTCAACTTCCATGATCTGCACGCCACCATCCTACACCTGCTTGGGCTGGACCACCGGCAGTTAACTTTCCAGCACGGTAGCGAACAGGTGAGGCTAACCGATGCTCTAAACGGACTGGACGGAAACGTGCTCCACGACATCATCTCCTGAACGCAGTGCAGTACGCTGATTGACAGGACGTCAACGTTGGCACATCCTGGGCAGCAGGTCGGCGATGGCCTTGCGCAAGATCCAGATTTTTGCGTATCTTCACAGAAACAGGACAACCCTATGCGTTCCAATCAGATCCAGCGACGGACCTTTCTCAAATCCTCCGCGAGCCTGGCTGGCGCAGCGTTTGTCACCGGGCGCGACCGCCGGGCAGCCGGTTTTCAGAGTGCCAACGACCGTCCGCGGGTCGCAGTCGTCGGTTGCGGAAGCCGCTGGGATCAACGCGCTACCATTGCCAACGGGCCGCACGGTCTGGGCAAACAGTTCCCCAGGTTTGCTGACATTGTGGCGGTTTGTGACACGGATGCGCACCGCGTCGAACGGGCCCAGGGGCTGGTCAAGGACTGGTTGAAAGTAACTCCCGAGGGCACAGGCGACTACCGCAAGATCATCGACCGGGATGATATCGACGTTGTGCATATTGTGACACCGGACCATTGGCACGCCAAAATTGCCATCGAAGCCATGCTCTCGGGCAAGGATGTGTATTGTGAAAAGCCAATGACGCTGACCATCGAAGAAGGTCAACAGATTTGCCAGGTACACCAGCGAACCGGTCGCATCTTTCAAGTCGGCACACAACAACGCAGCATTCCCCACATGGTGCAGGCGATCGCCCTGATCCGCGCCGGGCGTCTGGGACAGCTCAAGAAGGTCCAGTGCGCGATCGGCGGAGCACCCAGCAGTCCGCAGCTTCCCGTCGCCACACCAGCCAGTCACTTCGACTGGAATCAATGGGTCGGCCCGGTCACCATGACCGAGTTCCGCTACCTGGCGGGCGCACGCAATGAAATGAAAAGCTGGTCGCGTACACACTACGAATTTCGCTGGTGGTATGAATACTCGGGTGGCAAGTTGACCGACTGGGGAGCGCATCACGTCGACATTGCCACCTGGGCGATGGGAAAAACGGATACCGGTCCCGTCTCCATCCACCCCTTGATGGTCCAGCACCCGGTCGACCTAGAAAATGGACAGCCTATCCAGCGAGACCGCTACAACACGGCCACCGCCTTCCACATCAAGGCAGTGTTTGCCGACGGCATGGAATTACTCCTCCGCCACGACGGCGACAACGGCATCTTGTTCGAAGGAACTGAGGGCCGTATCTTCGTCAATCGTGGACGCCTGTCCGGCAAACCAGTTGAGGAATTGAAATCCAATCCGCTCCCACCAGACGCCTTGGAAGAAATCTACGGCCGCCCCCTGACCGATCACGTCACCAACTTCTTTCAGGCCGTCGCCGATCGGCGACCGGCCATCTCAGACCCCGGCAGTCACCATCGGGCGCTCTCCACCTGCCACCTGGCGGGCATCGCCGCCCGCCTGGGACGTGAGCTGCGTTGGGATCCCGCGGCCGAACAAATCCTGGGCGACCCGCAGGCTCAAAGCTTTGTCAGCCGTGACAAACGGAAAGGGTTCGAGATCGAGACCTGATACCCCGCCGGGGTCCGTGGCAGGACACTTTCTGCCCACCAGGCTTCCACCGCCTGGCCCCTCCACAAGCATCTTTACCGGCGCACAGTGCTCGCCACCAGTGCTCGCCACCAGCGCTCGCCACCAGCGCTCGCCACCAGCAACCGATCCGCTAAGGTCCGGACTGACTGTCTGCACTGGGGTTACTGGTTACCCCCAGCAAGTCGTAGTCGACAAGCATTTCGACTCGCGTGACCGTCACCGGCGCTCCTGCGTCCAGCTGGCTGGCCGTTACCGATACCCGGTTCGGCCCCTGTACTGGCAAGATGTCGACCAGCGGAATCTGGAATTGATCTCCGTCCCGCAGCACGCTGGCGGGTGGCAACAGCTGATCGTTGAGTCGTACTTCCAACACAGCCTCGGCCGACAGACCCTGTACCGCCATTTTCAGCCGTGCCGTCTTGAGAATGTTCTCACGACGAGCCAGCGGCAAATCATCGCCCACATAGAGGTCAACGTGGTAGGGCTGGCCCGCTGCGGCAAGTTTCAAACCACGACCTGGAAACCAGCCGGCTGACAGGAAATGTTTTGGCCGCCCCCAGAGCGTCAGCGGGCTCTTCAGATCACGCAACAAGGCGTAATCTGCATCGTCAAACGGGTAGTAATTACGTGGTTCCGCGCGGGCTGCAAAGAAATTGAACAGATAGGTATCCCGCTGCCCCATGGCGTAGTAGTTAGACATCCCCGCGCGATACATGGAAGGGGTGGCCCGATAGGAATCCGGGCCAGCAATGACGCGGCACATACTGTCGGTTCGCCGAGCCAACTCCAGAAACGCACCCAGTGGAATGTCAAACTGGAAGTACCGGTCGGGAGACGCCGGCACCACGTAATCAATCAGGTTCTCTTTCATCCAGCCGCCCAGATCAAAACCGTAGTGCTGACACAAATCAAGCGTGTGAGGGACCCGAACGATCAGAAACCGGCGGTGGCCGTCATCCTGACTTCGGGCGTCCAGCCAACGGCGTGCCTGACGCACCATCTGTGTCACCAATCCACTGTTGTCCTTTCCCGTTCCCACGGGAAAGAGCGTTGGCTGGCGTGAGAAATCCATTTCAAATCCATCGGTTGCGTAGCCTTCGATCAGCTCGCGGATCTGCCCCAGACGGTAATCACGAACCTTCTGATGACTAAAATCAAGCGCACCGCCATTGATCGTCAAGTCCTGATTCTTCATCCAGAACTCACCGGTCAGTGGGTGCTCTCGAGGTGGTACTTTGTTGAGAAAATGCGTATCGTTCATCCGTAACGAGGGGACAAATTCCAGTCCCTGCTGTTGCGCGCGGCGCATCACAATCCCCAGCAAGTCAATCTTCTCTTTGCGCAACATCTCACCGATTTCACGCAGCCTGTTGAAGTAGGTGTAACGGGCGTTACGACGCGTATTCTCTACTTCGCGCCAGCCTAAACTCGAGGCAACCCGGGAGGGGTAGTAGGCCTGATCCGATCCCATGTTGGCGCAAAACACGAGCGTGGTCACTCCCGTGCCAACCAGCACGTCAACCGGGTAGTTCAATTGCCGCCGCTGAAAAGGACCTTTCAGTAGAAACACCGTACGGTCGCCATCATCGTTGTAGAAGAACCGGGGACGTGGTGGCTCCGCGGCCGCTAGCGCGTGTCGATCAAGGCCGGGAGTCGATGCGGCCAGGGCCACCAGCAACCAGGCACCGACCCACTGCCTGCAAACACGGCCCGTCAAACAGCCTCTGCGGTAAACGTCCATCTTGATGTACCTCTCTGGAGTCAAGGCCTCTGGAGCCAAGGCACTACGGCGACGTGCCGACAAGGATTTACGGCACGGATTTACGTCACGCCGGTCGGCAGACATAATCGCACATCTTGGTGCGACCTGTCTTGGCCGTCAACGGACCACTGTAGCGGCCGCCCTGAAACGCCCGCTACAGTCGCCAGATAAAGGCTTTGTATGCGTCATTTCGGTGGACAACGGCAGGACGACGGTTCAAACCAGCAGATGCAACGCTCTCGCACATCGCCCCCGGGCCAGGTCTCACGACTGGACAGGCAGCGTGTGCTGGCGTTGGCCAGACCTGAATGGCGAACGCTGACGTTGGCCACACTGGCCTTGCTGGTCGCCGCTGCTGGCAGCCTGTCGGCACCCACCCTGGCCGGCCGCCTGGTCGACAGTGTCAGTGAGGGCGGACGGGCGACGCTCGATCGCACGGCACTGCTACTATTAGGAGTATTTGCGGTCAGTGGCCTGGCCTCTGCCTTTCGCAGCTATCTCTTCCGCGTGGCGGGGGAACGGATCGTGGCTCGCCTCCGCGGCGATCTCTACGCAGCGGTGATGCAACAAGAGATTGCATTCTTCGACAAACGTCGTACCGGTGAGCTGATCAATCGCCTGGCCTCGGACACAACGGTCCTGCAAAACGTCGTCACGGTGAACCTGCTCACCGCACTCCGCTTCAGCCTGCAGGGACTGGGCGCGATCGCGATTCTGCTGTGGACCTCGTGGGAACTAACGCTGGTGATGCTGGCGGTGGTCCCCCTGGTCGCCATTATCGCTGGCGTCTACGGGCGTCTGCTACGTCGCGGCAGCAAGGATGTCCAGGACGCCTTGGCGCGCACCTCGGAAGTCGCGGAAGAAACCCTAGCGGGTATCCGCACAGTCCGGGCCTTCGCGCGGGAATCCACCGAGGTCCAGCGTTATCGGGATGCGATCGAAAAGAGCTTTCAACTGGCCCGTCACCGGGCCAAACTGGTCGCGGTCTTCACCGGTGTGATGAGCTTTGCCGGCTTTGCTGCCCTGGCCGCCGTGTTGTGGTACGGCGCCGTTTTGCTCAGCCAGGGTGCACTTGGATTCGGTGAACTTACCAGTTTTCTGTTGTATACATTTACGGTCGCTTTCAGCATTGCGGCCCTCTCCGGCTTGTGGTCTGAATTCGCGCGGGCCGCCGGAGCCAGTGAGCGCGTCTTTGAATTACTTGATCGTCAGCCCCAACTCAACAACTCAGGAGATTGTCTTCAGGACCTCCAGGGGAACCTGGAATTCGATGACGTGGTCTTTGCCTACCCGGCGCGTCCCGACGCGCCGGTCCTGACCGGTTGCAATCTACACTTAAGCCCTGGTTCCGTGGTCGCGCTGGTCGGGCCCTCGGGTGGTGGCAAATCGACAGTCGCCGCCTTGCTGTGCCGCTTGTACGATCCGCAGCAGGGTCGTCTGTTACTGGACGGGCATCCGTATCCCCAACTCGATGCCAGCTGGCTGCGCAAGCAAGTGGGCATTGTCAGTCAGGAGCCCATCCTGTTTGCTACTTCGGTACGCGACAACATTCGCTACGGTCGACTCGATGCGACCGACGATGAGGTCGCAACCGCGGCACAAGCCGCCAATGCGCATCAATTCGTGTCTGCGTTTCCGGAGTCCTACGAGACCCGGGTTGGTGAACGGGGAGTGCGGCTTTCGGGTGGACAAAAACAACGGATTGCCATTGCCCGCGCCTTGCTCAAAGACCCCACCATTCTCGTCCTCGACGAAGCGACCAGCGCCCTGGACACCGAGAGTGAGCACCTGGTACAAGAGGCGCTGGAACGCTTGATGGTAGGACGCACCACACTGGTCATCGCCCACCGGCTGAGCACCGTCAAGGATGCGGACCGAGTGATCGTCCTCGACAGAGGTCGAATCGTCGAGTCCGGCACACACGACGAGCTGATCGCTCACCAGGGCCTCTACAGACGGCTGGTCGAACGTCAATTTCAGATCTGATGCAGCGAACACCGCATTACGACCCGCTCAAGAATCGCTGCCGCTCGTGCCATCTTTGGGAAATCGACACTTGCCAACTGTTCCTGGCCATCCCTTGCAAACTCAAGGCAACGCCACCACACTAAGTTGCAACGTTAATTTCAGGACTGATTCCGTCAGTCGTCCGCCACAGCGACTACCGCCTTGTCTGCACGCACTCGGAGACGTTTCGAATGACCAATGCGCGTTTACCTGGCTGGGTCTCGCAGCTGTTCGCCGCAGTATTTGCGTCTCTCCTAGGCACCGTTCCAGCCACCGGCAAAGACCTGGCACCGTACGACTTCACCACGTTCTTTGATATCACTCGTTTGGTAAAGATCGACCTGAAGTTGGCCACCGCTGATTGGGACAAGATGCGTGTCCAACATCGTCTACTGGTCAAGACGCTACGCACCGACATTCCACCGTCCGATCAAACGAGTCCGTTCGACTACGTACCGGCACAGTTAACGATCAACGGTATTGAAATCGGCAAGGTCGCTATCCGCAAGAAAGGCTTCGTCGGCTCACTTGACCATGAGCGTCCTTCACTCAAGATCCAGCTCAGTCGATACAAGAAGAAGAAGTTTGCCGGCCTGGAGACTTTGACACTCAATAACAATCGGTAAGACCCTTCGCGCATTCATCAACTGATCGGCTATCAGTTGTTTCGCGCTGCAGGACTCACAGCCTCCCAGTGCAACCTGGCGATCGTCCGTGTCAACGGCAAATCGCTGGGTATCTATTCGAACGTCGAGTCACTCGACAAACATTTCCTCCGCCGTGCATTCAAAGGTGCCAAGGGGACGCTCTATGAGGTTACTGTCTGCGATTTTGCGAACGAGTCACTGATCCGCTTTGAGCATAAAGTCGGGTCCAAGAAGAACCGCAAGAACATCGCGAAAGTGGTGACTGCACTCACTGCACCACTGGAAACACGGCTGAAGAAAGTCGGCAAACACCTCGATCTCCAGCGTTTTTTGCGTTTTTGGGCAATGGAAGTGCTGGTCGGTCACTGGGACGGTTACGTCAGTAACAGAAACAACTATTTCGTCTACGTCGATTCAAAATCAGACCAGCTCCAGTTGCTACCCTGGGGCCTCGATCAACTGGCTAGTGACCGCAACCCGTTCTGGGAATGGGGATTTAATCCACCCAAATCGGTCAAAGCAGACGCCGCCATCCCACGACAGCTCTACCAGGTTGATGCAGGTCGGGAAAAATATTTCGCGGTAGTGCGAGAGCTTCTCGACACGGTCTGGGACGAAAAGAAAATCACCGAACAAATCGACGCGCTCCAGGATTTGATCGAACCTCACACAATCATCCGCGGTGATGGAGGTCGGCGCCACGCCGGACGTCTGCAGAACTTTATTCGTCGGCGTCGCCAAGAAGTCTTGGCTGAGATTGATGATGGCAAGTTCCCGGATTGGCAGTTGGCACCGCGTGAGTTACCCAGGAACCTCGAAAAAATCGCCGATATCGAGGGCAGCTTCGCGGTTCAAAGGGATAGCAACGAGAAAGGCAAGGATGGGTTCATCCCCGCTACGGGGTCAGGACAGCTGACATTGAAACAGAACGGACAAACCATTGCCATCACGTCACCCACGTTTGGGATCCGCCAGAACGGGCGCGGCTCCGTCACGCTCAGAATGCATCGCCCCGCCGCATCCGCTGGCGAAACCCAAACGGTTGAAGTCACCTTTCCACGGCCCCGGCTGACAGACAAACAACCCGAAGCTTCGTTTCGGATTGACATCTTTGCAAGTCCCGCCCAGGGCAATCTGTTGGAGGCCAACTCCCCAGAGCCCCTTGGTCAACTCGGTGGCTATCTGACAATCACAAAATTTGGCACGAAACCTGGCGACCGCATCGAAGGGCGCTTAGAGAGTGAAGCCTTTCGCTGGCTTCCCCCAAAGGAAAAATAACGCGGATAACGGTTTTCACTGGCATCGTCATGGGATGTTCCGCGCCGGGCGCAACCGCTTTGATCGGATTCGTCGCCCCGTGCGACGCTCGAGGACATGACACCGTCATCCCCACCGTGTGCGGAAACGCCTGGAAAGCGGTACGGCATGGGAAGTGGCAAGAGGTCTGGTAGACTGCTCCGCAGACGAACCTGCCCGCTGCGGCTCCCCCCTTCCACCACCCGAGTGATCGGCATGCATTGCGACCCACCCCGCGCCCTGGTCCTCTCGCTGCTGGCAGGCCTGGCCCTGCTGGCGCCAACATCGGCTGAGGATATCAAGCAGACGCCTGTGTATACGCGAATCAAGGCAGCCATCGATCGCGTACCGGCGATCGACACCCACGAACACCTGCGTGCCTACGATCGCCTGCCGACACGGGTTTCCACACCACATGGGGCGGCGATGACGCTCTACAGCATCTGGTCGGGCAGCTATTTCCCTTGGATCAACCCGCTCAGCCCGTGGCCGGCCAATGGGGATTTCAACACCTGGTGGCAAGACGCCCAGCACAATTTTGACAACGCCCGGGCTACCAGTTTCTATCGCTCGATGCTGCCCGCCTTTGCAGATCTCTACGGAGTCGACTTTGACACGATTACGGATGAGCAGGCCGTTGCACTCAACGCGCGGATTGTCGAGAACTACCGCAATGACCAGTGGCTCCATGAAGTCGTCGTGGAGAAAGCCAACATCGAACTGATGCTGATCGACAAATACTGGAACCGGCTGAATTTCGACCGGGAATATCGCTTCACAGCACCCGTCCTCAATGTCACCGAGTTGATGCGCGGTAGTCACCCCGATCGGTTCACGTCGGACAACGACAGCCCTTATGTCTTTGCCCGTCAGCACAACCTGCCCACCACGACACTGAACGACTACCTGGCTGTCATCGATACCATCTTCACCACAGCAGTCCGTGCCGATGCCGTCTGTCTGAAGTCGACCCAAGCCTACCAGCGAAGTTTGACCTATGAACCGGTCAGCCAGACCCGCGCCGAGGCGATCTACGGCAAAGCGGCGGACGTCATCACCGCTGCAGAGCAGCGCGACTTCGAGGACTTCATGTTCTGGCACGTGTGCAAACTGAGTGAAAAACACAACCTGCCCTTTCAGATCCATACCGGCCAGGCGCGGGTTCAGGGCTCCAACCCCTTGCTGCTGGTCAACGCGATTGCCGCCCACCCCAACACCCGCTTCATTCTGTTTCATGGCGGTTATCCCTGGATCGGCGAAACAGGGGTGATTGCCATGCGGCACCGCAATGTGTGGATCGACTCCTGCTGGTTGCCAACGCTGAGCTACACGATGGCCAAACGGGCGTACCAGGAATGGCTGGAAGCGGTCCCGTCCAACCGCATTCTGTGGGGAGCCGATACGGTCCACGCCGAGGGCATTTACGCGATGACCGCATTCACACGTCGCTGCCTGGCCGAAGCCTTGGTCGAAAAAGTCATCCGCAAGGAACTGCGTGAACCGCACGCTCTGCGTATCGGCCGACAAGTGATGCGCGACAACGCGTTGCAATTATTCCCCAAACTGAACCGCATGCTCTGGCGGAACAAGTAACGCCGGTGGCGGGCAAACAAATCGTTCAGGATGCCACGTCATGACCGGCAGCCACCAGACTGGCCACGGCGGCCGCCAGGTCAACTTGACGGACCAGCAAATAATCGGTCTGGTACGTAGAAATCGCAAACAAGCTGATATGAGCCGCAGCCAGTGTTCCAGAAAGCGTCGCAAGCACGCCCACCAGTGAGAAGTCGAGCGGACCGACCACCCGCAAACAGCGCCAGTCCCCTTCTCGTGCAACCTGCTGGGGCACCCGATCCTGGGAGCAGACGATCGACAACTCCTCCGCAGTCCGGGTAATCGAGACCACTTCACCACCGGCCCAAGCGGGAATCGGGTCCGCTGCTGTGAGTCGACAAACGGCAAACGTGTCGGCGAGTGTCTCCAGCTTGAGCCGCTGCGGCATCTGATTTGTGTCCTGGTAGCCACCACATTTGACCACCGGCTGCGGTGGGTACTTGGGAAACGACGGCTGGGTCCGGGACAACTGGCAGAGCAAAAACACAGAGCCAGTCCCAGCCACAACCTCGCGCACGTGGCGACATGACTTGCAAAGTGTCTCCATCAAAACCGATCCTGCTCCGCAGCTCCCCAGACGCGTGGCATACCGTCTGCGTCGATCTCCACATGAATCACATGCGGGTTACAGCACACCGGGCAATCTTCGACGTACTGCTGGCGTGACCCGGCAGTGGGATCGATGGACACCACAATCTCTTCCCCACAATGATCGCAAATATAGGTGGCCTCATCATGCATGCCGCTGATTGTAGCAAGCCAACAGAAACAGCAGGACCTGGCGGGGGCTTCCACAACGCTGGAAAACGTCGACGCGGGGCTGCATTCCCGCGCCACCCCCTCCACTTGTTCAGGCCACACGACACGTCACTCCGCCATCCACAACGAGTTCCGCACCGGTGATGTACCTGGCTTCATCCGATGCCAGAAACAGCGCGGCCGTCGCCACATCCCAGGCATCACCAAAGCGTTTCATCGGGATAATCTGCCGGCGTTGCTCGATCATTTTCTGGACGTCGCCCGCATACTCTTCTCCGAGACTATGCTCCACCAGCGGCGTGTGCATCAATCCCGGTAGGATCGTGTTGGCACGAATCCCCCGCTGCGCGTAGTCCACGGCGATACTCCGGGTGAGCTGATTGACGGCCGCCTTACTCGCCGCATACGAGATGCACGAATAACCGACGTGGCGCATGGCGGCAATCGCGGAAATATTGACAATCGCACCGCAACCCTGTCGCACCATGTGCGGCAGACACGCCTTGGATGTCAGGTACATGCCCTTGACGTTGACGGCAAACAAGCGATCCCATTCTGCTTCAGTCACGTCTGCCACATCACCGGTGGCGAACAACCCCACGTTATTGTGGAGAATATCGACGCGCCCGAACTGCCCCACACAGGACGCCACGCAGGCCTCCACATCCGCCGCCTGGGATACGTCGGCCTGAAACGCAGTGCACTCGCCCCGTTCAGCCGTGATCAACCGCTGTGTTTCCTGGGCAGCACTTTCCTGGATGTCGACCGCAAACACCTGCGCGCCTTCGCGCGCGTAGAGCACCGCAGCCGCTTTCCCGTTACCCCACCCCGGACCAATCGAACCTGCCCCCATGACCAGGGCTACTTTGTCTTGCACTCGCTGCGGCATACAGTCACCTCTCTTTGTGAAATCAATCGTCTCCGACAAGAACTCTCACTGCGATGCACAACGTGTTATGCAAAGCACCCGCAACCTGATCCACCAGAAAGACGAACCTGATAGTCTGATTCAATTAACTCTGCAATTTGCTCCGCATGGAAGCCACACAGCAGACCGCCTCCACGCCCAAATCATATCACCATCAACGCAATGGCCGTTTAGTCCGGTAGGATGTTTGATCGTCTGGCCGTGGTGGCCCATACCCCTGTGGACACGCCGCGTTCTCAGATGTACGCAGCCCGACAGAAACGTCACAACACGTATGACGATACCTGACAAACAAAACGACCTGCACTACCTGGGATCTTGCACCTTTGTCTTCGAGAACCCGAACTGGCTCGCCAACGTGCTTTACACGGGACTCTGTCTGCTCTCCGCCAGCGTCATACCAATCCTCGGACAACTGGTGGTCATCGGTTACCAGTTTGAAATTATCACGGCACTGCACACGCGGAGCACCCCGACCTATCCAAACTTTGAAACCGACCGCCTCAGTTACTACCTGACGCGCGGCATGTGGCCATTTCTATCTCACCTGGTCGTGTTTCTCGCATTCGGTCTCATCCTGCTGGCCGTGTCGCCCCTGGCCTTCTGGGTGGCCTTTCAGCTCGGTGGCGGTATCGGAGCCGTGGTGGCACTGGCCACCGCTCCCTTGTGGATACTCGCCCTCGCGGTCTGCACGACGCCGTGCTGGCTCCGCGCAGGTTTCACTCGGAACCTTGGTTTTGACCTGGCTTTTGCCAGAGACTTCATCGCCAGGACGTGGCTCGCGTTGCTGTTGTCAAGTCTGTTCTCGTTGGCCGTGAACCTGGTATTGGTCTGTGGCGGTCTAGTGCTCTGCTGTATTGGAGCCCACTTTACGATGGCCTTCGCTTCGTTGATGCAGGCCCACCTGACCTGGCAGGCATACGAAATCTATCTCGCGCGGGGAGGAGAGCCGATCGCAGTCCCCGCGGCGCAAACGACAACCACGCCCATATTCCCTCCACAGTTTACTGAACATGTCCGGCGCGTAATGGTACTGACAGTCGTCGCGGCGGAAAATCGGCTGGACGACCCGATGGCGATCCTGCAGTCTTGTCACTGGCAGCTCACCGGCATGGCTGCCGAGCGCAACCAGCTCCTCCGCGATCTGGAACTGGCTGCCGCTGCCGGAACGGATGTGACAACCTATGTCAGCGGGATTGCTGACCAGTTATCCAGCGAACAAAAACGGACGCTGATCCAGGCTGCCTTCCTGGCAGGCACGACCGACGGTCGCCTCCAGCCATCACACCTGCAGCAGCTACAACGCCTGGGTCCGGTGCTTGGATTCACGGATCACGACCTTCAGCAAATCATCGCCGACGCCGGTTAAACCGCTTGCCGAAATCTTGAACGTTACCTTATGTTGCACCCTGGAACTTGAAACCGGACGTTTGTTCAGCCCTGGTGACAAACAGGCCTGGAGCGCGACAGACGAGTTTCAGCTGACCCACACCCTTGAGAACACAGCCAGCGAACAAATCCCACAGCAAACCGTGAGGCACTCTTGATACCGATGCAAACGTGGCTGCGTACCTGCCTCCTGCTGGCGGCCGGGTCATTGCTGCCCGGGTCATTGCTGCCCGGGTCGTTGGCTGCCGGCACTGCCCGACCTAATGTGATTCTGATCCTGTGTGATGATCTGAATGACTATGTGGAAGGGTTTGGCGGGCACCCCGACAGTCAGACTCCCAACCTCGCGCGGTTGGCGCGAAGCGGGATGCGGTTTCTCCAGGCGCATTGCAACGCGCCCATCTGCGCACCCTCGCGGGCCAGCCTGTTCACCGGAATCTATCCACACCATTCGGGCTGCTTTGGTTTCCAGCGGTGGGACCGTTACCCGGTACTGAAAAACTCGCGCACGTTGATGGATCACTTTCGCGCCAACGGTTACCACACGCTGGGAACGGGAAAATTACTGCACCACCTGGTGCGCCAAGAGTGGAGTGAATACGGTAACCCGGCGGACTACGGCCCCTTCGCCTTTGACGGTACCCAACGGATCGCCCATCCTGACGTGCCAGCTCCCTACCGTGACATCGGGGCGGTAGACGGCTCTTTCGGACCGCTGGTGACCTTGGCAGGCCGCACGAGCGCCACAGGCCACCCGCTGCAGTGGCAAACCGGGGGGTGGGGACGCGTCCGTGTCCTGCCGGTGGCCTCGCAAGAGGACCGCGATCCGACGGCAGATGAACGCAACGGCGACTGGGCCGTGAAAAAACTACGCCAATTTGCCGCACAACCGGGCGACAAACCGTTCTTCATGGGCGTGGGTTTGATCAGGCCCCATACGCCTCTCGTCGTTCCCAAGCGTTTTTTCGATCAATTCCCACTCGACTCCCTCCAACTCCCCGTAATCAAACCGGGTGATGTCGACGACACACACGCACGTTCTGTGCGGGGAATTCCCACCGGTCAGGAACCCAACGCGTCACGGACAGCCGACATGGGACTGCGGTTGTTTCAAGCGCTCAGCGCCTCCTACCCCTCACCGCATGAGGGGCTGCGGCGATTCCTACAGGCCTACCTCGCCAGCGTGGCCTCAGTCGATGAACAAATCGGCCGGATTCTGGAAGTCGTTGACGCATCACGCTTGAAAGAAAACACGATCGTGGTGGTCACCAGTGACCACGGTTGGGGTATGGGAGAAAAGGATTACCTTTACAAGAACTCCTTGTGGCAAGAGAGCACGCGCGTCCCCTTGATTGTGCGTGTTCCGGGTATCTCGCAACCAGGTAGCAGCTCAGACCAGCCGGTCTCGTTAATCGATCTCTACCCGACCCTGGCCGACTTGTGTCAGCTCCGTGGTGAAACCAGGAAAAACCCACAAGGACATCCTCTGGACGGTCACAGCCTGCGGCCGCTGCTGGAGAACCCCCAGGCTGACACCTGGTCAGGTCCACCCGCAGCGCTCACCGCGCTCTACAAATGGGCCCAGCACTATGACCCTGCCCGCCAGAGTTACTCACTGCGGAGCGTGAACTGGCGCTACATCCGCTATTCCAATGGCCGCGAAGAACTGTACGAGACCAGCCGTGACCCGCATGAATGGACCAATCTGGCAGATTCCACCGAGTATGCCACGCAGCTGCTCTCTTGGCGCCAGCGGCTACAGCAGAGATTGCCCGCAACGGGCGCGATTCCACCTCAACTGACCGGGCCTGCGGCCCGTCAGAATCCGCCCCAACGCAAACCAGGCTACTGGAAAGATCGTTACTATAAAAAACATCCCGGCGCCGACGCGGATGGCGACGGACGTTTGTCCTGGATGGAATTCCGTGCGCACCGTGGGCGGCTGTTCGACATGCCGGCGATCCGCAACCCGGCAACGCTGGCTGTGAAGGTGTTGCAACCATGGCACCCCGTAGAAGGCCGCGTGCCCACACGCCAGAAACTGATCACCATCCGGGTTGGTGCAATCTGGCCCGGCCAGGAATACCGCATGCCAGTACGCCTGACCGTGCCGGCCAACCGGCCGGCCGAGGGGTTCCACCTCACCGGTAGCCATACGGCCCGCCGGCTGCAGCGGGACGGGCGGCTGTCGCGACTCGATCAACAACTGCTGCGTGGGGGGATCGGCCTCGTACAGACGGTCGTACAAGTCCTCGAACAATCGGCACTCGGCGCCGTCGGACGAGAGGCCGAAGCCCGCTTCCTCAAGTCCCTCAACCCGCAGCACAAGATCCAGTACTGGGCCTGGCCCGCCACCCTGATGCGGGCCATCACCGCGGCACACGCCGAAAGCGAACATTTTCAGGCCGACGGCAAAATTGCCATGTCGGGTGGCTCCAAGAATGGCGCCACGCCCTCACTGGCAATCCTGCACGATGCGCGCATGACAGCCGTATTCGCCAGCGTCTCACCGATCTGGGATTCGCCCCTGCGGCTTTGTGATCGTCAGGCGTGGGACCAACTGGAAGCGGCGGGACCACTGCGTCACCCGTTCCTGGGCGGACATTACGGCCCCCTGTTTAACCGTCAAGCGCTGGCAGCGGGACGCACCTGGAAGGAACTGCAGCAATTCACCCGTGGCTTCGCCAAGGCGGTGTTCATTTCGCGTAATCTGGACGCCTTGCGTGCCCGCCAGGTCGACCTGCTGTTCCACCCCGGCACCCACGATTTCGTAGCGTTTGACCTGGCCTGGGGTGGTGCGCACCACCCGACCATTCCGCTCTATCTGGGCGCCAACACCGGGCACGGCAAACGGCCCGGCCATCCCCGTATCGAACCTGATGAACGGAACAAGGCCGCGTTTCTCCTGCGTCACTTCTTCCCAAATGAAATCGAGCCCTTGCTGCCACCACCCACCATCTCCCATCAGTTGCGCGACGGCCATTTGCAGGTGACCACTCGTTTCCCGGCCGGCGCAGAATCGTCGAGCGGACGCATCTGGTGGATCTACGACCGACCGCCGGATGGTAGCCGAGGCTACCTCGACCAGATGATCCCCGACAATCAATGGTCCGACATGCAGTTTGATGAAGCCACCCGCGCTTGGACCGTCACCATCCCGCTCGACCCCGCGGCATCCCGCATCGATTTTTTCAGCAACCATCGGAAAATACTGCGCTACCGCGGTGATCGTCTAGCAACGTACATTTCATCGCCCTACACCCGGATTCGCTTGTCGGCCAACCCCTAGCGCGCTGGACACCGCCGCCCCTGGTGGATGGTCTGTCCGACATCGCCCAAGCCACAACAAAAACCGTTGTGGGACAAACTGTCGACGCAGCGTGTCTGCGTCACTCCCCGGGAACCGCGCCTTGGCAAATACTCATGCTGGAGGCGACTGCCAGGGCCCCTGTACTTTGCAGCCGGGCAATCGCTGTTGCAGCTCGGCCACCGCACAGTCCGCAACCGCTGAGGCGCGCAGATCGAGCACCCGCAACTGCTGTAATGCGGCCAGTTGCTGAATCGCGTCAGGTGGCAAATCCGCTATTTGCAGTCGTAATATCTGTAATTGTCCGCACTGCGCAATCTGGCCGATCCCGGCAGCGGTCACCGCCGTCTTGTTCAAATCGAGCTCGCGCAGGTCGGCAAATGCCGACAGGTACCGCATCCCCGCATCCGTGACGCGGGTGTTGTAGAGACAGAGCAATTCCAGTTGTGTGAACCTCTGGAGCACCTCCAGTCCGGCATCGTTGATCGCCGCATGCCCCAGGTGCAGGGTACGCAGCCGCTGCGGCGCCGATAGCTGAGATAATCCGCGGCCCTCGACGCGGGTCCCCCAGAACCCCAGGTTACTGAGCTGATCCAAACCCGCCAGGTGAATCAATCCAGCATCGGTCACCGCCGCATGGTGGAGATAGAGCTCACGCAGCTCGGTCAAGCCGGCCAACTGCGCCAGCGCACCATCGTCGACTCCCGTTTTGATCAGGTAGAGCCGCTGCAGCTGCGTCAGCTGCGCGATCTGTTGCAGCCCAATTCCGGTTACTTGCCGGCCCGTTAACGACAACCGCTGCAAACCGGTCAGGCTACGGAGCGGCTCCAACCCCGCATCAGTAACGCGGGTCTTGGTAAAATACAGCTCCCGCAAGCGGGTCAGGCCCGCCAGGTGCTCGACATCGGTATCGACGAACTGTTTACCCTGCAGGGAAACCCCCTGGAGCCGGCCCAGGTCATCGAGCTTGCACTGACCGCCGATCTCCTTGAGCCGCTCCATACAAGCCGCTTCCATTGTGGTGGCCGTCTGTTCCACCTGCTGCTGCAGCTGGGGCCAATTCTCGAAGCCGTACTCGTGCGCGAGCACCTGCTGGGCCAGCGCTAAGGTAAGCCGAGACCCAGCCTTACCGGAACTCTGCGTGATGACTGCCATTCTTTGCTGCGCCGTCGTATCACCCGCCTGGCAATCACGGAACAGTTCTTTCGCCTGGTGACGAAGTTGCCGGAGATTGGCACCCTCAGGAAACCTGGTCGTCGACATCGAGAACTCCTTTCACACGCACCACCCCTCCCAGTAACAAGGCCAGACAACAAAACATGGGAAATCTCATGAGCACAGCCTTCGTTGTTGTAAGTTGGAAATCAGCACCTGCATGGTTCACATCCGGATGAGCGCATCCACTCTTTGGATCAGTAACCCGCTAGGTCGCTCCGTGTTTTCTCTGGAGAACGTGGCGACAGACAGCTCCGCCAGGCTGGACGACCACCAAACAAAAGAGCACCTCTGATACCACTTCCCCTGACAGCGCCTGCAGACACCGCCCGCCTGTGCCTCGGCAAGCATTCTGATCGTCCTGGTGCTCACCTTTTATACGGTTGTTCTTTCCTTTCGCGCAGGACTGGCTGCTTCTCTCCACGCCCCTTGCGGTCCAGGCCAAAACGCCACCAATCAGGTCAACAATCACAAGTAAGATCTCAAGAATCCACATCATGCCCTCCGGTGCCGTAACGCTACTCTGGATCAGCTTCTCCACTTTTCAGCCTGGCGATCGCCGCTCTTGCCAGTTCTCGGTCTTCTTCCGTTTCCGCCTCTTTCAACCTCCGTTTTAATATCCGCTTTAGCTGTCGCTTCTCTCGTTTGTTCATTCCAGTTTCTTCATCAACTGCCCCCTCAAACAAGAAGAGCTCCAGAATCCACACCAGAATTTCTCCCGCCCACATCAGCCATCTCCGTTATTCGAGTCTGACTCCTTGCCGCCTGACTTGACTTCAGCCTCTTGTCTGCAGCAGTTGCCAGGACCAGCAGCCTGCTTTTGATACCCGTTGTCGGGACGTCGAGACTAGCCCGTCGCTGTCGCTCCATCGATATTACTTATTGTATAGATGTTACTTGTTGCCCAGCAAAGCAACTGAGGAAAGCAACTGGGCTGAGGTGACAGGTCCGATCGTACCATTGGCCCATGGTCCCCCAGTCAGCTCCTCGACCTGACAGCAAGAAAGAACCGCACACCGCACCTTTTTTCGACGCCGTTCTTACGAAGCAAGGAACACACTGATGAGTCTGGATGAAACGCGTCTGCACACACTACTGGGAAAAATGGTCAATGACATGGGAGCCGCGGCGGTAGCACCACTGGTCATCCTGGGCGACAAACTGGGACTCTACAAGAGCCTGGCCGCCGCCGGACCACTCTCAACCGAGAACCTGGCACAGCAGACCGGCACCACCGAGCGTTACGTGCGCGAATGGTGCGCGAATGGTGCGCCGCGCAGGCCGGATCGGGGTACATCGAATTCGACGCCGAGGCGAACCGGTTCAGTATGACCCCGGAACAACAGGCCGTCTTCGCCGACCCCGACAGCCCGGCCTGCATGACGGGTGGTTACTACGCGATCAGCTCGCTGTTTGTCGATGAACCCAAAATCAGCGAAGCCTTCCAGACCGGCAACGGAGTTCCCTGGGGCGAACACAGCTCCTGCCTGTTTTGTGGAACCGAGAAGTTCTTCCGTCCGGGCTACCAGACGAATCTTGTATCCGACTGGCTACCCTCCCTGGAGGGAGTGGTCTCCAAACTGGAACAGGGGGCCAAGGTCGCGGACGTCGGCTGTGGCCACGGTGTTTCCACACTGGTAATGGCCGCCGCTTTCCCGCAATCCGAGTTCATCGGGTTTGACTTTCACGGCCCGTCGGTAACACGTGCCAATGTGCTGGCTGCGGAAAGCGGTTTGACCAATGTGCGGTTTGAAGAAGCCAGCGTTAAGGACTTTCCGGGCACGGATTTCGACCTGATCGCGTTCTTTGACTGCCTGCACGATATGGGGGACCCGGTCGGCGCCACCCAGCACAGCCGACAAGCGCTCAAAGAAGACGGGACGCTGTTGCTGGTCGAACCATTCGCCCAGGATGAACTGGCGGAAAACCTCAACCCGGTCGGCCGAATGTATTTCAGCTTCTCGACGATGGTCTGCACTCCCGCCTCCCTCAGTCAGGAGGTCGGCTTGGCGCTCGGTGCCCAGGCAGGTGAACGCCAGCTCCGTGAAGTGGCCACCGAGACGCCGTTCAACCTGGTCCTCGAAGCGCGCCCCTAAAGCCGCATAATGGTATTCTGCCCGCGGCAATACCGGCGGAGGTCGTTCAGGGCGGCGCCCTTTTGTTTTAGGATAAGGAACCCTTGTGCAGCACCTTGCGCAGGACGGCGGACGCACCTCTGGGGCCCTCGGCATGACCAACTGCTATTCCTTCCGTGACGCCACACGACCACCCCGGAGCGCCGTCGGCGGCAAAGCAATCGCGCTGGTCGAGGCGACCAGCGCCGGCTTTGCGGTCCCCGACGGGTTCGTGCTGGGGGTTGGTTTCTTTGCGCCCTGGCTGGAGACGATCCAACAGAGCCCCCTCTGGAGTGCCTTATTGGCAGCCGCCACGGAGCATTCGCCGGGTGCAGCGACGAACAAAACCTGGCTGAGACCGCATTGCGACGCGTTGCAGCAGCTGTGCGGAACACTCGCGCTGTCACTAGCCCAGCGCGACGAACTGGAGCGTGCGCTGGTTCCGTTTGATGAGGAAACGCTGCTGGCGGTGCGATCTTCGTCGCCGGAAGAAGATCTGGCAACCGCTAGTTTTGCCGGCGGGTACGAGACCACACTCGGTGTGACGCGAACCACACTCGAAGCGGCTCTGGTCCGTTGCTTTACCTCGCTGTTGGACGAACGGGTATTCACTTACAAGCAACAGAACCAGATCCCGCTCGATAATCCCCGGATCGCTGTGGTCGTCCAACAGCAGATCGCCAGTGAGGTCAGCGGGGTCGCATTTTCGTTAAACCCGCAGAACAACGACTACGACGAGGTGGTCATCAACGCCAACTTTGGTCTGGGAGAAACCGTGGTGGCGGGACAAGTCACGCCAGACACCTACGTCGTTGACAAAATTGCCGCGGAGATCCTCGACCGCCAGGTGGCCGACAAGACCACCGCAGTCTGGTTGCGGCCCGACGGGGGAACCGAGATGCGCCCCCACGCGACTCCCAATGCAGCGGCACTGACCGACGCAGAGGTCCTCCAGGTGGCCGGGCTGACGGAGTCGGTAGAACGCCATTTCGGCCACCCTGTCGACATCGAGTGGGCCTGGGCTGACGGCAAGCTCTACCTGCTGCAAGCTCGACCGATCACCACCTGGCTGCCACTCTTCTCCGAGATGCGCACGGCACCCAGTGCTCCCCGACACCTCTACCTCGACCTGATTCTGCTGACCCAGGGGTTTTCCGAGTCCCTGTCAGTCCTGGGAGGCGAACTCTGGGGCCGCATGTTGACCGCCATCAAGGGTCCTATGATGCCCGCCGGTCCGGACGGCATTGTCTGGAACATTCACGGCCGGCAGTACATCCATGTATCGAATATGCTGAAGGCCTTCGGCCCGCGGTTACTCTTGAAACAAATCGGCACGTACGACGCTTCCGTCCGCGCGCTGTTTGACTCCCTCGGCCTGGCCCAATTCAAACCCCGCCAGAAACCGGCCGCCCTGCGCGGTTACCTGCCGCGCTCACTCAAGCACCTGCTCGGCCTGGCACCGAGTATGCTGCGCAGTGTTTTGCGCGGACGCCGCGCAATCCGTGACTTGGAAGACGGATCGGCCGACATTTTTGACAACTGCCCCGCCGAACTGGCAACCGAACACCCGTTCGACGAGCTGGTCGAACGTGGCCTAGCCCGCTTCGCAGGACTGAACACGTCCATGGTTGCGCTCGTCGCTGCGCTGCTTGCCCGCGCCCGGCTGTACCGCATGTTCAAGAACCACGATGTTGACGACCTGCTGGTCCAATTGGGTATGGATCTGCCAGGCAATCCCACCAGCGCGATGGGCTACGCCATGTGTCAGCTGGCGGCATTTCCCGAAGTGCGTCAGGCCGCTTCCGGCGCCGCGCTGGCCCGGGAACTGGAGAGCGGGCAGCTGTCACCGGTGTTAACCCAGGCCTATGACGATTACCTGGCCCGTTTTGGCTGCCGCTGCCTGCGCGAAATCGACATCGCCGCGCCGCGCCCGTACGAAGACCCGGCGACGTTCTTCGATCGACTCCAGCAAATCGATACGGACCAGAACGCCACCACGACGGTCAAGCAACGCAGCCAGGCAGCCTACGACGAGCTGCTGGCGTTGGCGCGGCGATTGGGCAAGGAAAAGAAATTTCGCCGCTGTGCCCAGATCCATCACGATATCTTCGGTTACCGCGAGCAACCCAAATATATCTACGTGTTTATCACCGACTTGCTGAGGAGACGGGCGCTGGTCCTGGGAGCGCGTTTTCAGGCAGAGGACCGGCTGGATGACCTGCGCCACATCTTCGACATGACGATCGACCAGATTACCACGGCAGAAGCCGACGCGGCACTCGATCTCCGCGCCCTGCGGGAACAGAATCTGGTGCCCCGTCGTGCGGTCGCACACGTGCAGGACTGGCCGCGGATTATCGACAGCCGCGGCCGGATCTACCGCACCCAGCGAATCAGCAGTGAAGGCGACCTGGTGGGAGATGCAATTTCGCCGGGTGTCGTGCGGGGCGCTGCCAAAGTACTGAGCAAACCTTACGAGAAACCGCTGCGGGCGGGAGAAATTCTGGTGACCCGGGCCACCGAACCGAGCTGGACACCGATCTTCATTAACGCTGCTGGAGTCGTGATGGAGATCGGCGGACCACTGCAGCATGGGGCCATCATCGCACGCGAGTACGGCATTCCCTGTGTCAGCGGCCTGGAAGGTGCCACCACGCAAATCCGTGATGGCGACCAGCTGGAAGTGGACGGCTCCAGCGGACTGGTGCGCATCCTGAAACCCGCGAGTGACAGTACCAGCGTATCTTCGTCCGACCTGGCAACCGTGCTACCAGAGGACATCGTCGGCAGGCCGTCGACACCTTTTACCGGATAATCGCTATGCGAAATGCAGTACTGCTGCTGATCACCTTGCTGACCGCCACTCCCGGCCTGGCAGAAAACCTGGCGCTGCGGCGTCCCTACACACTGAGCCACCCGCCCAATTATCCCTTCTGTACCGACCCGGGTGATGCCACCGATCTGACCGATGGCATCCGTTACGACCCACGTGGCACTTCACTGTGGACGCAAAAAACAAGTGTCGGCTGGGCGCTCGGCGAACAGTTCAAACAGATCGAAATCGATCTGGGCCAGCTTTGCCGGATTAGCGCCGTCACCATTGAAACGGCGGCCGACGCGCGTTCGCAGGGGACCTTTCCACTCTCGGTGATGGTCTTCTTGAGCGATGACGGCAAGAGCTATAATTTTGCCGGTGAACTGATCAATGAAGCGATCAACCAAAACAGGTACGTCGTACATACATTCCAGCTCACTGGCCTGAAGGAACAAGGTCGCTACGTGCGTCTGCAGACGATTCGCGGCGGCTTCTATGTGTTCTGTGATGAAATTGAAGTGCAGGGCACCCGCGCGGCCGGATTGCGCCCCCAAACGCGACCTTTGAACGTCGCAGCGACCTTGGCACTGGCCAAACAGCGCGTGTCGGTACTCCGACAAAACAATTCCTCGCTCAGCCTGCTAGCAGAGGCCCACGCGCGACTCACCGCCGAACAGGACGCCCATCCCGCGGCAACCCAGGCGGCACGAGCCGGTCTCGCTCAGCTCAAGCAGGCCATCCTGGCGCGCACCCAGGCCCACCCGATTGACTTCTACAAAGGAATTCCCTTCACGCCGCTGGACCAGCGCACGGGCGAGGTCGTGGGCGCCTTTCTGGCGGCGACCGGCCGTGACCCGTTAGAAATGGAAGCCGTGAATCCCTGGGCGGACCATCTGCCGTTTGACGGGAAACCGAGTCCTCCGGCCATCCGCGTGCCGCACCTGCTGGCCGGTGAATGGGCCGAAATGGCGTTCAATGTGACCAAT
>MDTE01004899.1_pt1 | contig 33535 bp, 66 predicted proteins | sample 811231 | NCBI WGS metagenome assembly MDTE01 (sample SAMN05326651, study PRJNA326480) | marine metagenome | isolation source: seawater | place: Indian Ocean: Red Sea | collected 2010
CACCAAAAGATGAAAGATATGCATTTTCTGTGTAATGTTCTGTAATTCCTTCTCTACTGTCATCTACATAGTTGAGGAAACATGAGATGGGCAAACCCCGCTCAGTCCCTCCATTAGATAGCAGAGGTGTTGCAAACATAAACCAATGTTGACTAGCATAATCATATAATCGTTGTGCATGGTCATCATCATCAGAAAAAGCTTTTGCTGCTCGAGCAAAGGCTTCCTGTGGGCTGGTTTCGTCTGCTACCATATATCTATCTTGAAGAGTTGATATTGCAAACTCATCAAATAAACTATCTCTTCTATAATCAAGCTTCATTTAAAACCCTCGTTAATTCCAAGTCTACGACTCGCGTGTTCTTTTCACCTAGCGCTTCCTCACAATAAGTAAGTAAATCCATTAGTTCAACATTAGTAAGAAGTTGTTCTCCTGTATCGTTGACAGACTGAATGTATTTATATCTACCCTCTAGTGGTAATGCGTCATAGATGTCAAAAATTGTTCCATACTGTTGCATAAGTGCAACTGCTCTTTTTGGACCAACGCCTGGTACTCCAGGTACATTGTCCCCTTTATCTCCTACTAAACATTTGAATGTAATGTAATCTTCGATTTCAAAGTCGTAGTGTTCGTCCCAGTTTCCTACTGTTGTTTCTTTACGAGTAACTGTAGAAAATCTAGAAGTGTGTTCGTCTATTAGTAAGTCCCAGTCTTTATCAGATGATATTAACCAACACTCATCATATCCAAACTTGTCCCTGTGTTTTACAATATAAGCTGCAATATCATCAGCCTCTACACCTCTGAAGTTGAACACAGGATAATCTTTATTTTTCAACTCTGTTAGTGTACTATTAAATTCTGCAAGAAACATCTCAAACTCTTTCTTTTCAAGTTCGGTCTGGTCTGCATATTTTTCTGTTCTGTTTGCCTTGTATTCAGGATATATTTCTTTCCTGAAAGTACTTCCACCATCTGCAAGAATAACTATTGTTCCTGCATTGTAGGATTTTGCTAAAGATTCTACTGTTCGTATGTAATCATACTTAAAGTCTAATCTGCCTTGATGTTTCCAACGAAATGCTATATTTAGTCCATCAACTATCAGCAAGTTCCCAGTCGGAGCACGGTTCCCAAGGTCTGAGAAGGTAATCGCCATTTGTAAACTCCACTTTTTCTTTATCTAACCAATTATCTAATAATAGTATATACATTCCTAGCCAGGCTACATGCATATACCGTCTTGTTTCTGTTGGCTTCCTAGTCGTTGCAACATACCACTTTCCGTAGTTTTCTCTAAATATTAGTAAAGGCTCTTGTTCCATATCCTGAGCTTGCTTTACAACTTTACTCCACCATTGAAATAAGTTATTTGACTTTTGTGTAAACAACTTGGCATTGAAACCAACTTCTTTATAGAACTTAACTTCTACACAAAATATATTGTGTTTACCATGAACACGCAAATCTCCTTTTACTTTACCGCTTCCAGAGCCAGGTGTCTGTTCCCATTCTAGTTGTGTTTCTCTTTTTAAAATTTCTATTAACTGTTTTTCAGCTCTTAGTCCCTTTTGTCTACTGTTAACCATCTAGTCTACTTATTTCATTTTCTTTTATAACCTCTATTTTTGATAGAAGGGGGTGAGTCCACCCATGAGATACTATATAGGTATTTAGATTTTCTTCCTGTAATAATATCTCTACCATTTTTTCTTTTCCAGCTTCATCAAGCACATTTGTAACCTCGTCAAGAAATAATACATTTATTCTTGACTTGGAGATACTGCTCATTAGCTTTCTTATAGCTAACAAAGTAGAAGTATTAACTCTTGCTAGTTCTCCAGCACTCAGAGCCAATATCTCTACTGCTTTGCCGTTGTCGTCTATCTCGACATTTAGTTTGTCGTTAGTTACTACAAACTGTAAATTGAATCTACCATCAGATAACTCTGCAAGATACTCATTGGTGAGTTCTTCCAAGTCCTTTACTAGATTTTCTATTTTATATGCAAGTAGTCCATTTGTACTAAATGCTTTCTTTAGAATATCCACACTAGCTAGTCTATCTTTTAGATGTTCTAACTCTTCGAGTCTTTCTGATAACTGCTCTTCAAAATCTTTTATTTGTTCTTGAATTATTTCTAGTCTTGTATTGTGCCTTTCTCTTCTTTCGTTTTCTTCAATAACTTCATGAAGTTTATCTCTTTCTTTCTTCATGTTTATTTTTAGCATTTGTATTTTACCTTCTAGTTTGTAGGCATCATGTACCTCAGTTGGTAACTCTTCATCAATACTACTAAATAATTCTTTAAATTGTCTTTCTGCTTTTTCTTTTCTTGCTATTGCTTGATTGTGTTCTTGAATAGTACTTATTTGTTCTCTTAATTCTACTATCTTTTCTCTTGCATGTTGTTGTTTTTGTTCCTCTTCATTTCTTATACGCTCTATTAAGAGAGCGTCTACTTCTTGTCCGCAAGTAGGGCATACATCTTCGTCTGTGCCTTCGAATATATCTCCATGAAGAACAGACGACCATTTACCTAACTCAGCCTGGTGGTCATCATAACTCTCAACAACACCTGATACATCACTAAATTCTTTTAAATTTATTTTACCCAGCTCAGTTTTATAATAATTATTTTGATTTATTTTTTTGTTAATTTCGGAGATATTTTTAAAATCGAGTTGTAAAGAACTTAATCGCTCTTCGTCTTTTTCCGAAATTTTTGGTAAATCTAATTTCGGAAGTATAGTAGGAGTCTCAAGATTGTTGTCATCTAACCACTTTTCGATTGTGTCAATTTTCCCTTGTATGTGAGAAACCTCTCCAGACAAAATTCGTGAGTTTTCTTTAAAAATTTCAAAGTATTTTACATATTTTTCTAGTTGTAATAAATCAATCAAAAATTTCTTACGATTAGTGTCTGTTGCAGTTAGGAACTGTAAACTTGTATTGGTATTCTGATACACAATCTGTGTAAAAGTCTTGAAGTCTAGTCCTAATATTTCTTCAACAGTTTTGTATGTATTTGTAGCTGTATGGCTAGATATATCTTCCCCATTTTTATACAACTTACATTTGATAGATGCTTTACGAACTACATCAATTTTATATGAGTCTGCATTTACATCAAAATCAAGAGTAATATTATACCCTTTATTGTGTATTCTATTTGCTATATCTGCCTTCTTTATACCTTTTGAATTTTTGTTAAATAACACTTCTTCAAGTATTAATGGTATTGAAGATTTTCCTGCTCCGTTTGTTCCAACAAGTTGGGTTACTGTGCTATCTGCTAGGTTTAGAACATTTCCTTCGCCATAACTAAAGCAGTTATCCCAAGCTAATTTCTTTAGAGTAATCACTAAACACTCCTAATATCTTTTTAGTTTTTTGTTCTTCTAATTCTAATATATAACTCAAATACTCGTTTAATTCTTCTTCTATAGTCATTTCCTTATCGAGCATAAGAGTTGCTTCTGTTTTTCTTCTAATTACTTTTTTGTCAAGTAATTCTGTATTTTCAACTCCTGTTAAGTCTGCAACATCTCCTTCTATTTCGTATATTGTGTGATGAAAGTCAGTTTGTACCATTTCATCAACATTCGTTACAGTTTTTCTTATAAGTTGTGGCAAATCAAATTTATGCCATGTCCAATTAAAACTACCGTCAAGTACTATATATCCTGTTTCTACTAAATTCCTATGAAAACTTGTAGTCATTGGACTTCCTGGATATACTATGTTCCGTTGCGTATTGCTGTGTGCGTGTAAGTCCCCTGCAAATACAGTTCTAAATTTATCAAATCTACTTAAGTCTACTTCGGGGACTACATGAGGAGGAATCTCTCCTCTTACATGAGTAAATAAAAATTCTGTATTTATTTCTTCTATACTATTCTTTTTATGCAAATCTGCATATGGAAGAATCGCCCATTCCATTGTTCCTGTAACTCCATAATAGGTACTGTCTACTACTTCTACTAAAGGGTTTATCTCTCTGGTAACTCTCTTCAGATTAGTAAAGAATGTAGTATTCTTCTTAGTAGCCTCGTGGTTACCATCAAAGATTATAGTAGGAACACTACATTGCTTTACAAAATCAAAATATAAAGTGAGCTCGTCCATGGAGGGGATTCGGTCAAACAAATCCCCACCTATGATATGCATAGTACAATTATGTTCAGCGATGGCATCTTCTACTTGTTGAAAAAATAACTTGTATCTAGTACAAGCCCAAGGTACTGGGACATTCTTTTGTCCTAGTTTAATATGCCAATCCGCTGTAAATAATATCATGCTACGAAATCTTCTCCATCTGTCCACTCACAGCCAGTTAGTCCACCAGCTTGTAAAGCGTGTAAAGTTCTTTTTATCTCACCTGCACTTCTTCCTGTATCTAGTGCATTTACTGATACATGTTGAATATATCCGTCTGGGTCTATGATATATGTTGCTCTGAGACATACATTCTCATTTGCATCTACTATACCTAAGTCTCTTGCTAAAACTAAACCACAGTCGGCAGCTAAGATATGTTTAATATTTCTAATCATACCATTAGCCTCTTTCCAAGTAACTTTGCAGTATTCATTGTCTCCGCTGACTCCTATAACATCAGCATCTTCAATCAATGAATCCATTGCAGCTATCTCTGTAGGACAAATGAATGTAAAGTCTTTTGGGTAAAAGTACATTATAGTCCATGAGTCCCTAGTTAGAAAATCTATATCATGTATACGATTTTCTTCATCTACACCCTTTAGATGAAAGTTAGGAAATTCTTCGCCTACTCCAATCATTAGACATCAAACTCGTCATTGATTGTTTCATCAGGCTGATTGCTTGCGCCTTCTCTCAATCTGTCAAGAAGTTCTTTCTGAGCATCGGGTGTTGGTCTCGGTAGAACTTCGTCCATTGATTTTAAGTCTTTGATAAGCTCTAATTCAGCTTCATCAAGGGCTCTCGGTTTGCACTTTAGTGCTTGTAGTTGGTACTCTACATTGTAAGCCATTGGTCCAGTTTTTACTCTCTTGAAGCAAATGTCCCAACCAGTTTCAACATCTGTAGGGTCACCTAAATCTTCTGCAGCAACTTTAACTTGCTCCATTAATTTTTTCTTCAAGTTAAGAACTTTAACTTTTCCGTCATGTATACATTGTATTGCATACGACCAACCACACTTGAGTTCTGGGTGATATTCTCTGACCCAGTCTTTCTCAAGATTATTAAATACTTCTTTCTCTCTGTCAAAAGAAAGACATTCGAAAGGTAAGTTTTTTCCATTCTCACCTTTTAACCAGTAAACATATCTTGCACAGATATCGCCTACTATTCTTACTTTATTATCGCCATCGACATATTGGTAGCTATCAATCTTAGATTTAACAGCTTCGCCTCTGGCTTGATTAAATTTTAGTGCCATTCTAACTCCTTTAGGCTTGTGATTTCTTCAAATTTAAAATGTATTCTACCATTCTCAATCCAAAGTAATCTGTTATTTTCAATAATTTCTTGCTTTCCTGTGTAGTAAAGCAAGTCCAATGTGGTATCTTTCGTTCGATTATAGTCAATATAGTTGCGCAGCGAAGCGATACCTGCATACTGCACAAGTTCTTTATCTGAATATAATCGTCTTTGAATAAACAAGGGTTCAGGGTTGACGAGAAAACTATGTCCGTGAAAACTTTTCTGCCAATACTTGAATATTCTGTCCTTTCTATTAACTGGGGGTAGTTTGTAAGTCAGAATATGAAGGATAGTAAGTATATCGTGTACACTACTATTTGCCTCTTTCTTAATCTTTTTCCAATTATAGAATATCATTATATCAAAATTTATACCATTTGTCAAGAATAATTTTTCCCATGTTATATTGCTTTAACATCATAACCCTGTTTTATGTAGTAGCCCATTCTCGCACTTGCCTGTCGTCTTGCTGTACGACCTTCTAAGTGTATATCAACGATAACGGGCTGCTGTTTTCCTTCGTATATTCTAATAATCCGTCCTATCAACTGTGTTAGTAACGGTTCATTATTTACGGGTGTTGCCAAAATAAGACAACTTAAGCAATCCAAACTTATACCTTCGCTAAATATAGATTGCGTTCCAAATAAAATGTCTATATCACCAAATACTTGTTTCAACATTGCAGGGCGTTCCTCGTGAGGTATTTTTCCTGTTACGCAGATTGCGTTGTCTCCTACAAGTTTTTTGCAATTATTCAAAAAGTCTACTCGGTCGCTTACAACTAGGACTTTATGTCCTCGTGCGGCGTAGTTCGCAGCAAGAAGCGCAACTTGATTTTGGTACTCAAAGTTATACGCTATTGCGTTGATACGATTAGCCCATGGGGTGTGCGCCCCGTCTGGAAACCTTATACCTGATGGAATAATGTCAACTCGTGGCACAAGATAGTTTTCCTTTGGTGGTTTAAACACCGTGCTTGAGAAATAGTCTCGAAATATAACATGTTTGCCATCTTTTCGTTCCATCGTTCCTGTCAAGCCAATCTTATATCTTGCGCTGTTCGCATCAATTATTCGGGTAAAGGTCGGTGATGAAACGTGATGCATTTCGTCAAGTATGATAGTCCCAAACGCTTTGCGTATATCGGATATTCTCCGATACAATGTTTGTATGTTTCCTACCACAATTGGAGCATCAATTTCAAATCTACCACTACCAATCACACCCGCCGCTACCCCGAGCGACTTTTTTACCTCTTTTTCCCATTGACTACGAAGTTGTAATGTGTGAGTAACTATGAGTGTTTTCTGTCCAAGCTTATTTGCTATAGCTAAAGCTGTTACAGTCTTTCCCCAACTTACCCAAGCGTTAATAATAGCGCTGTCATGCAAGTCTTCATAGACCGCTTGCTGGGAAGGTCGTAACTCATACTTAAAATCAAAATGTGGAATAGATTGCAATACTCGTTTATCAACTATTTCGTAATCATCTGGGATTAAATCCGTTCTTCCTATTGGTAAGGAAACCAAACCCTTTCGAATAATACCCATATTCTTTATCACGAAAGGCGGGTCGTTTGGATTTCTAGGTGGTATCGTATATGTAAGTTCTTCATCGAGCTTTGATTGTAAAGCTGGACTTACATCTAAATATATTCTGTTACTTAATACTGCTTTCATGAATATAGGGGTGTGTCCCATGGGTTAATATTTACAGAACATCTGTTTCCATCATATTGGTTTACAGAGTGTGTTAGTCCTGGTCTAAATATTACCAATCTATTATTCTTAGGAGTAATTATCGTATCATCATTTAATACTAACTCTCCACCTGTAACATTCTCTACTAAAAGATAAAAGACTACAGAACAAATAGGGTATCTACTTATTCCATATTTTAGCCATGCGACTTCGTCTTTATCTTCATGTTCGTTGGGACGACTATTGAAATGTGTCCAATAGTCGTACCCAATCATGTTATCAAGAGGGTAGTAGAGATTTACTACTCTTAATAACATTTCACACATATTTTTATGTGTATGTTCTGAGTCTTTATCGAACCAACCTTCTCCTGGTCTTTTCAGCGTTGAATCAACCAATTTAAAAGGCTCATAGTTTGGGGCAACTTTTTCTCTCCAAGAGTTAAGTATTCGGCCGCCCACAACATTATCTATGATTACAGTTCCTTTTCTCATATTAAAATAAAATTAAGCATAGTAGAAAAACAGCCACGCCTATTACGAATGACCATTCTAATAGCTTAGTCCTTAAATTTTTCTCCATGTTTTCTTTTTCCTTTCATTAGTGAACTCCCATATAAAAGCAGGAAACCCACTTATATATGCGACTCCAGCGTATTTTGCTTCAACTGGTCGCAACTCCTCAAACGGTGAAGGAATATCCTTTACCCAGATTAAAGTTGCGACTTCCTTTGGCTCTATTTTATCTATCGGAAGATAGATTATGTCTGCCTTTGTTGTTTTTGAATAAGAGAAGTATTTACCTTTGGTATCAACATAAAATCTACCTCTGTGTTTTGCAAGGCTACGAAAATCGCCAAGCATATACTTAAGTGGATAAAGACTTTTGTATGGGGTTTGAATTCTTCGTATACCAATTGTTTCTCCTTTCATATTGTAATCATCTACAATGCCCATTGTCCCATCACTTTGGGTACACCATAGAATACCGTCTTGTATTTCAGCTTCGCCAGATAATACATAAACGGGAAATTTTATTTCACCTAGTTTCATTTACCATTTTTCTACTGTGACTAATTTTTTGAGTTCATAGTCCATTTTAGTACTACTAGTCTCAAATTTTGTTGGATTATGGTCTTTACCAACATATGTAAACTTTGAATATAAAGTAGAAGGGTTGATGTGGTCAAACTCGTGTTCACACTCACAATCCTTTTCTACACTATATCTTCCAATATCTTTATTAGTACCATAAATGTACTCTCCATTGGTCATTTTCATATATAATATTTTACTTAAATCAGGCATTATTTTCCAAAAGTTAAATCTAAAAGGTGAAAAGTTAATAACATAAAACTAATCATGGTAATCTGTACACCAGTAGCTATCGCTATTGTATGTAAAGAATACTTAGCCCACCAGCCTCCTTCTTCCTCGTTCCATTTTTTGGCTTCTTCGGGAGTGGCATCGTCAGGTCTCCATTGTATTCCTGGCTGACTAGCTGTTTTTAAGTCGGGGGCTGTAAATTCTATTTCTTTTTGTTTCATAATTGTTCTATATATTCACTTAATGTTTTCATTTCCTGGTCGCTTAATTGACCAGCCTGTGCCCACATGGTAGCACTCATAGCACCACGGGTTTCTTTATTTTTATACTGCACAAGAGCCTCATAAATATAATCTTGAGTGCCTCCAGCTAACGCAGGAAAGACTCCTATGCCTTGCCCTTCATTACCATGACAAGCTGCACAGCCTGCCCATAGTCCTCTTATTGAGGAGAAAGGGTCTTCAGCAGCTGCTTCTTGTTTTGCAAGAAGTTGTTCTACTACTGTTCCGTGCTCTGCTACATAATCTGCATAGCACTGTCCAGTACAGCTACTATTTCTTGGGTAACCTTTATACTCTAAGTTATCATAAGTATAATATAATAATCCGCAAAAGGCTACACAAAAACTTAATACTAATCCACCAACATCATTCATGTGTTGTCTCCATCTCGATATTTAACATCTGATTTCATAAATATCTTTCTTTGTTTTCCCCAATGCATACCATTTCTTTCTGCATCTTTAAAAACTTGGTTTGTAACTAATAAGGGTACAACTATAGCACAATGTATAATTATAGACCATACTATATCATATCCATACCAGCCAAGATAATGTCCTGCTACCATTCCGAAGTATCCAGACCACATGATAAATAATACTAGAGTGAAGTAAGCTTGAATAGAAGGGTCTTTTATATGTCTTAGTGGATTATACCTACTATCCATAACTAGCCTCCAACAATCTAATATGAACCATAAAAGTTTCTTAATCATTTTCAAAATCCCATATTCCAAAGACATAGTTTTCTGCACAATCTTCAGCGTAGGCTTCACTATGTCCTCTAATTGTTCTACTTCCTTGATAAACTTGATTTATGAAACCTTGAACAATATAGTCATCTCCACATTGAGTGACTTGTGCCCACCTATTTTCATGTTTAAAATCATGTAATAATTTCATATTTTGCCTCAAATTTTCCGAATGAATAATCATCACCAATATCAAAGTCACACCCTACAGGTGAACCAGGTATTGATAATCCTCTATCTTTCTGCACACTACTTTTTAGTATCTTACAATACTCGTCTACTTTATCTTCTTTAACTTCCGCTAAAACAGAGTCATGAACTAGTGCAAATATTCTCATATCTTTTTCTGCACCAATATCTTTTATAGCTTGGTGTGCGTCTATCGCTCCTAGTAAGTTTACATCTGAAGCAATAGATTGGACAAGGAAGTTTATACCACTACGAACTTCGTGTGCAGCAATTCCCTTGTCCTCACTAAATACATTTGGCAATCTTCTCTTTCTACCAAAATAAGAATATATAAATCCATTATCTTGAATAAATTGTTTTGACCTATCCAGCCAACTTTTCAAAGCATGGAACTGATGAAAGTAGTCATCAATAACTTCTTTAGCCTCAGTCGTGCTGAAAAATCTGCCTGAGTCTTTGGTAACTTGCTCACTAATTTTCTTAGGGCCAGCTCCATACATAATACCAAATGTTACGGCTTTTGCCATTTGTCTTTCAGTTGAATAGTGTTCTGCAACTTCTTCTACAGGAACAGGTAAGTCAAATACTAATTTGGCAATATTACTGTGGAAGTTACCTCCGTCCTGAAAGACTTTCATAAGAGCTTTGTCATTAGCAAGCACAGCAGCACAATATACTTCTGCGGTTGTTAAGTCCATAGCTACAATCTTATTGCCTTCAGTTGCTCTAATACAACCTTTGACAATAGGATTATCACGAGGTATTTGTTGCATATTCATTTTACCACTAGAAGATAATCTACCTGAAGTGGTGCCATGAAGATTAAAGTTTGTACGAAGTCTACTATCTCTATCCAGCTGTGGTAATATCTTATCTAAATATGTAGATTTGATTTTTACTTTTTGTCTAATGTCCAAAACTAATTTTGGAACTGGGTGTACTTCTGCTAACTTTCCTAAGACTTCTGCATCTGTACTGTGTGCTCCTGTACCTGTTTTCTTTCCAGTAGGTGTAAGATTCAAATAATCAAACAAAAGAGCACGAAGCTGGACTGTGCTGTTAGGGTTAAAATCCTTGCCTTGAGCAGCTTCAAATGTTTTAACTTCTGTATATTCATAAAGACTTGCTACTGCCTTATCAATATCGTCTTGCATAAGAGAAGTAGACTTCAACAATCTTTGTTTATCAAATGGAACGCCATTGTCCTGTGCGTCAATCAAAAATCTACAGCCAGGAATAAGAATATCTTTGTATACGCTATACATTTTCTCATTCTTTACCAAAGCGTTTTCGAACTTTTGAAACAAAAGAAAGGTTGCTACTGCATCCATTGCAGCATAATCTTTCATTATATCAAAAGGTATCATATCCCAAGAGAAACTATCTTTTAGTATTCCATTTCTCTTTCTATAATCTTCTATCCACTGATACATTGGTTTTTCATAATCACCGTATGGTGTGTGTTTTAGTGTTAGTTGTTTCAAGCCATGTGTTCCAGGCTGTTCATCTAACATATAATGCATTAACATTGTATCTTCGAATCTTGGAAACTTAAATCCAAAGTGATATTCAAAGAAAGCAATATCAAATTTAGCATTATGAAATACTACTCGTTTCTTATCAAAGAGCAGTTGCAGTAAATGTTCTGCTTTCTCATCAATGCAATTAGCGTCTATATATGCGCCATGTTCTTCTTCATAAGATAAACTTATGCCTAGCATATGCCCATCTCTTGGGTATAGTCCTGAAGTCTCTGAGTCAAGTGCAATAAAATCATTGTCGTGGTCTATTGCTTTATCTAAGAACACATATAAATCTGCACTTTCTGTTATACCATAACACTTATCTACTTTTTCTACTTTAAGGTCACCGCTAATAAATTTTATAATATTATCTCTCGACTCGTCCCAAGTTCTTTTCGCCTCAGGTTTGAAAGCTAACATCGCTGGATTTATTGCAGGAAGAAACTTATCGTCTACACATCTACCACTATATTCTGTGATAGAGCCTTCTTTGGTATAGTATTTAAGTGACTCTGAGCCTATTAGAATTACCCATTCATAATCATCAGGATTAAATTCAATATCTACATCTCGTTTAAGAACTCTCTTAACGGAAGGATTTGAACATAACTGATATTGGTCGAATTCAAACTCATTGTTGAATAGCGACACATAGTCATTACGACTTGGTTTTGTTTCTACAATAGCTATACTAGCCATATAATCTCTCCTTTAATCTTTTTACATGCTCGTGAGTTAAAGCACCAGCATCTCCTAATTCTTTTCTTATCTTTATTCCATAGTGTAATAATCCTACGGATTCACACAATTCAATCACTCGGTTTTGTGCGTCGAGTCCCGCATCGTCAGGGTCAAAGAATATATCTATCTGTGTTACTCCCTGCATTTTTAGTAGTGTTAATTTTTCACTATTAATATTTCTTGTTCCAAAACAACAAACTACATTTTGTATTCCTTTATCCCATAGATTTAATACATCATATATGCCCTCTACTAGGATAACTCGTCCCTTAACTGGCTTAATTTGAGCTGGATACAAAGGAAGTACTGCGCCTGGTGGCTCAAATAAATACTTTGGAATTTGTGTAGGAGATTGCGCACGGTTATTAAATGCAACAATTTTACCCCTAATATCCCTAATCGGAAAACAATACCTGCCCTCAAAGTGAGAGTGACTAGATAAGAAACACTCGAAGTGTTTATAAGTTTCTTCCGATATATTTCTATGGCTTCCAATATACATAATAGTATCACTTGGAAACAGTAAGCCTATGGAGTCAGACCTCTTTTCCTGTATCTTTCTCCTAAAGTTTTCTCGTTTAATATCGAGTGGATTTGATGGAGCGTCAAAGAATTTGAAAATATTTCCTTTGAAACCACAAGAAAAACAGTTATAAATACCTGTGACTCTATCAATCCTCATACTAGGATTGTTGTCATCATGCTCAGGATTCAAACATTTAACTACAAAGTCTCTAGGCGAAACCTTGTAGGGAATCTTGCGTTCCTCTAATAATTCCATTACTGTCATGGTCTATATACTTTTCCTCTATCTATAATTAACTTTCCGTTCAAGTGGTCAAACTCGTGTTGAATGACTCTTGCCTCAAACCCTGTAAAATCTCTTGTAATCCATTGCTGTTCTTCATTTTGGTATCGCATAGTTATCTTTGTAGGTCTTTTGACTCTTACTGTGCAATCTGGGCAACTTAAACACCCTTCCCAATCTTTCTTTTCAAAACTTCCCCTCTTCAATATTCTAGGGTTTATAAAAACTTGTGGCGGGTCACCTGCTAAAAATACTCTTACAGGTATGCCTATTTGTATTGCAGACAGTCCTATACCGTTGCTTTCTTTCATAACTGTTTTCATTTTGTCTATCAACTTCTCAGTATTCAAAAAATTATAAGGTATTGATACTTGTCTTAATCTATCATCAGGATATATTACTAATCGTGATTCCATTCTGCTCTATCTCCTAATTCTTCATACCAAGCCATCTCATTCCCAGCTCGGTCTTTATCATATATGTAGTATCTACTTTTGAATATAAGTTCTACCATTTGAAAGTAGATTGCTACTGCTGTGTCTTTATCAAGAACTTCTTTATCTTCCCACAACATTAGAGGCTCCCAAGGTCTGCCTGTAATTACATAAATTGATATTCTACAATCCCACTCAGGATTCTTTTTCATTATCTCTTGAGCACACTTTACTCTTTGTTGACCTGCAATACACCAATAGTTTTCCATAGCAAGAAAGGGATTAAGTATTCCTTCTTTTTCTATACTACTAAGTAATGGTGTATTTACAGGAACTCTTTTTGCTACTTCTTGTTTATTAATATCTTTTGCTACTAGCTCAGACATTAGCATAGTTTCCATCTTAAATGGCGGAAACCAATACTCCATTGCTGCCTGTTTAGATATTCTATTACTAGCCATTAGTGCTCCGTTGGTCCATGATAGAGTTGTTCCATCTCTGCCTCATATATAGGTCTAAACTCTTCAAGCGTAGGAATCTTTATTATTCCTGGCTGACGAGTTAAGTTTTCTACAAACTCTTCATATGCTTCTTTTAGTTGTGATTCTAAGTATAATATCATAGGTCATCTACCTTTTCACCTGTTTTCATTGAATTTTCTACCGCTTCTCTTTCTTTTGGATTAAGAGCAGAGTGCGGCCCTATCTTTAATGTTTCCCAATCAACTTCTGATGAAAAGCCCATCATTTGATTACTTCTCATTTTAACACAGTTGAATGTCATACATTTATCTTCTTGCTCCCAAGTTTCCAAAGAGTAAGCGGCATCAGCTGCGTCAAGAATACCTTTAGCAAACCTAGCTTCACCACTCGCATCAGTTTGATACGGAGAGAATACTAAGGTTTCATACTCTTGTGCAAACAACTTCAACCTCTTACTTACTTCGATTTGCTCTGTCCAATCATACTGACCAGAGCGACTTGGTACATTGTGACGGCGGACTTGGTTTAGATAGTCTACGATTACTATTCCCACATCAAGTGTTTTGATTTTCTTATCGAGTTCCGATTGTATTCTCGATAAACTGAGAGCAGGGTCATAAACAACATCTACCTGTCTTTCTTCATCTAGTTTCAGTTTGGATAATTGGGAATGAAACTTCTCGAAATCTCGAGTAGATTCAAACTCTTGCAGAACATCTCCACTATCTTGGAAACGACCTGCCCACCAACCACCAACTAGACTCCATTCTTCACTAGAGAGATTCTTACTGCGTAATCTTTTCAGAGGTACGCCAGTAGATATAGAACATACTCTTTGTAGAATACTTCTGCTATCCATCTCAATAGTAAAGTAGATTGCTGTTCTGCCCGAATCATATACATTACTTGCCAAATTACAACAAGTAACGGACTTACCAGCACCTCGTCTACCTCCCACAAGTACCAAGTCTTTGGGAGAGAATTGTAACTGCGAATCATATTCGCTGTTGAGTCCTAAAGGTAAATAACGAGAGAGTTCTCTATCATCTTCGAATAGATTGATAGCCTGCATACTTTCTTCAGGTGGTTGAACATCAACTCTATCACTTACCTTTAAAACTATTTCTTGTAATCCTTCTAAGTTCTCTTCTGCTGTTGCAATCGCAACGGTACTATCTACATAGCTATCTAGCTCATCTAGTATTTCCGTTTGCGTAAATTCATTTTTGAGATAGTCAAGAAGTAAGTCTGCACTTACATCTACTTCAACGGATTCCATCGCTACTACTTTCTCTTGTAGCGACCTATCTCGTAATCCTAATCTAAATTCTTCTAATGTTGGTATGTCTTGGTAGAGGTCAACATGCTTATTGAGGGCACGATAAATCGCTTGGTACTCACTAGGGAGATAATACTCCTTAGTCTTCGACCAAGTGTCAAAGTCTTTTTCAACTATGATTTGTTTCAGTAATGCACTAGCAATATTCATAACTCTCCCAAGAAAAAGCAAGGGAGTAAACTCCCTTGCTAGATATTGCTATGGATTAACCGATTTCTTTTTTAGCAGCTCCATTGTAATTAGCACATTGTAAACCTCTTCTGGTTAACATTGTTTTAACGCCTCTTACAGTTTTGCCGATTTCATCAGCTATTTCCTCAACAGTCATGTCAGAAATATCAAGGTCAGCTAAGACATCAGCTTTGCTTGAACCTTTAGTTTCTTTCTGCTTAGGTATACCGTTGATTTCACCACTTCTTAGTAATGAAAGAGCTTTACCTCTGATTGAGTTAACACTCTTGTCAAGAGCTTCTGCGATTTCTTCAACAAATGCTCCGTCATTTACCATAGATACAAATGTATCTTCTTCCTCAGGTGTGTAAGTTCTTACACTCTCAGGCTTAGGTGCTGGTTTTACATGACCAGTAAGTTCCATTGATAGAATCTTACCTTGTATTGATTTTGCAGAAAAAGAACCGCCTTCAAAATTTTCAGCGATTTCTGCATATGTGTAACTTCCAGAATTGTCAGTTACAAAGTTTCTTAATGTAGCTTCTTGCTCATCTGAGAATGATTTAGAAGCAGAAGCTGAAGCTAATTCAACTTCGTAGCCCATTTTTCTTAGCTTAGATGAAACACTTCTTGTTGAAGTTTCTAATTCATCAGCAGCCTCAGCAACTTGTGCTTGAGAGATTGGACCATCTCCCACGAAATCAACTAATTGTTGAGTTCTTTCGTCTGTCCACTTAGGTAGTGCCATTATTTTCTCCTAATTCTAATAATTGTTTAAAATTGTTATATATTGTTATGCCCATCGAGTGAGCCTTCTGAGTTTTTGCACTTTCTATTCCACTTTCGTTTAATAAATAGTTCACATCTCTCGTGAGACTATCCTTTACATCAAATCCGTTTTGCATTAAAATCTGTTGCGCAATCGCTTTTGTTTTGTATGATTTCAGTTTCCCTGTGATACATACTGTCCCTTTTGTTTTTTCAACTGTAATGGACTTCTCACAAGTGAATGAAAACGGTAATTTATAAAACTCTTCGGAATGAAAAGTGTTAACTAACCAATCAACTAAATTCGACGCCGCTTTAGGACCAAGACCGACCTCTTTACACTTCTCTAGGGTTATTTCACTTATAGATGAAATGTTGTTTCTAAATTTATTAGAGGCGCTTCGTCCTATCAGAGGTATCGAGAAAGCTGGTAGGAGAGAGATTAGGTCTGTGTTTTTGCTCTTTTCTATTTCTAAGTATAACTTACTACCCAATTTCTCCGAACCGAGACTTTCAATAATATCCTGTTCAGTCATATCATAAATATCAGAGATACAAGTGAGTCCAAGTCTTTCAATAGTCGCAGGACCGAGTCCTTTGATTTTAAGACTTGAAGCAAAGTGTTCAACTTTCTTTGAGGACTTAGCCTCGCAGAGATTGTTCTCGCAATATAGAATATCTTTTAACCAGACCAATGACTCGCTACAAACGGGGCAATGTGTCGGTGGTTTGATTTCTACTAAATTCACTTGTTCTCCAATTTTTATAAGTATATTATATCAAACGAAACATCATTTGTCAAGAACTATTTTTAGGGAAGTCCTGTAGAATAAGGGAAGAAATTTTGAAACACTCAGTATGTCCTCCAAATTTGACTTTGGGTATATACCTATCATCTTTAAACTTTTCGTGTAAGATTTGTTCAATCGCCCAAACATTGTATAGAGTATTGTGGTAAGTTCGTTGGATTCTTAGGTCATAACCTTTAAACCCTCGGCTTCGTTTTACAACATGCCGCCAATCTTTTCCACTTGCTATACCAACTTTGATGCACTCTCTTTCGTAAGTTTTCTTATTTACTAATATAACTCCGTAGAGAACTCCCTCCCTTTCACATTCTTCGGGATAGTTCTTAAAATATGTTTCGTTGTAGATTCCTCCAGCCATTACATACCAAGTAATAAGTTTCTAGTTAGAAAGACAAGCCCGACTCCATTGAGTATAATTAAGGCTCTATCATTCCATAGAATTGATACTAGCAACCAACCAAGTATGCCTGTTATAGAAAGCATAAGGTCAAGACTTTGAAAGCCTTCTATTCCTCTTATCGACATCGCTCCTAATAAGAATACACTAGAAACCCACTTTACATACCAATCGTATGAATATTTAGGGGTTGCCGATTTAAATATTCTTTTAGAGTTTTCTACTTCTTTTTTATTGTATTTCATACTTTATACATGGTGTAATAAACTGTTAGTTCTTCATCAGCGTTTATCGGTCTAACCGTTATTAAGCTTGATGATGTATGTGGTATCTTAGGGTCAACTAAAATAACACAGTTAGGATTATCACTATGATTGATAAAACCACCAAGAGGACTACGAGCCCTCCCATGTTCTACAGTATCATAGTGAGTAATTCCTAAATTTGTTTTGGGTGGGATATCACATAGTGCAAATAATCCCAACCCGTCTATTGAGCTTTCTCGTATCGTCAAAGATGAATGCAGAGGCTTATACATTAATCAACCCTAGAAATAATCTGGGGTATGATTTCTCCTGCTCTTATCACTTCTACATGACAACCTATCTCTAGTCCAAGACCTTCAATAATTGCCATGTTATGTAGTGATGCTCGAGAAACTGTTGCTTCTCCTATCATTACAGGTTCTAGTATAGCCACTGGTGATACGGCTCCTGATTTTCCTACTTGCCATACTACATCAAGTAGTTTTGTAACTACTCCCGTAGGTTTGTCTTTCAAAGCAAAGGCACCACGAGGGTGGTGTGATGTATGACCAAGTTCCTCAAAATATTTATTTGAGTCTACTCTGAATACCGAGCCATCTTTTGGAAACTCGGTATAGCTGGAGCATAGTGCTGTTTCAAATCCCCACTCCCTTAGAGTAGCGAGGTCTTCAGCAAAACTATCTGTGGGGTATGGCTGTACGCCATAAGCTACAAAATATACTTCTCTTTGTTCAAATTCGGATAGGCTATTCAAATTCAAAGCTCCAGCAGCATAGTTTCTTGCATTAGGTATTGAACTGGGAGCTACCAGCTCTCCCGTTATTTGAAATACTATTTGGTCTGTTTCTGAAGGTAAATCAAACTGTAATAATGATTTCATTTTACTAGTTATATCGTTTCCTTCTTTACCATCTCCTCTTGTAAGAGCTTGTTCTAGTTTACCTCTAACATAAGTTAAAGCTACTGCAGCTCCATCAAGTTTTGGTGTAACTATCACATTATTTCGTTTATAATCTGGTGCATTGTTGTCTCCAGCATATACTTTCTGCAAAGAATACATAGGAAAGAGGTGAGGAAATCTATCATCTCCTTCACTTCCAATAGTTTCTAGTATGTTTGCTCTTTCAACTAAGGCATCATACATTTCGTCAGGTATAATGGGGTGTCCATTATAATATGCGAATCTAGCTTGTTTTACATATGATTCTATGCTCATTTACTTTCCTATGTGTTTGATGTCATCTTTTGGAATGACTTGGTAAGCACCTTTGTTGTAAGCAGGTGCTACTGTGTATTGTTTGCTTATTTCAACCTTCCAAGAATTATCTGCTACTGAACAATGTCCAGAGGTAGCTTTCATACTAGGTATTTCCTTTTGTTTTGCTACTTTCTTTTCTTCTATCTTTTTAGGTTGTGCGACAAATTTTGGTCGCTTTGTTTTACGCCAAGCAGTCGTCTTGCGTTTACGCCCACTTGGTGTATAATTCATACTACATTTAATTATCATAATATATATTATACTAAAATTTTAACGAGATGTCAAGAACTATTTTTGATTAGGTAAGATAGATTTGGTCAATGAGTTCTTTAAACTCACTCTCTATCATGTCCTTGCTTTCGGCGAGAGAAACTATTTCTAACATACCTGCTAGAAGGTTTCTTGTATTGTTGAAGTCGATAGGCATGGTGATTCCATCTTTACTTGGTTTCCATTCCTCATCGAAGTCTTGATAGTATTTTCTTATTGACAAGTATTCTATGTCTCGAAAGGTATTAACAACAAGGCGTACTTGTTCGTGTTCAGTTTCCTGAATTATCTTTTCATAAACACTTGGGGTTGTTAAATCAATCATTTCTTATGATACGATTTAACGGAACTATACTAACTACACTTTTGAATTTTAGTAGTCGGTATGAGTCTGTATCCCAACAAAATAATAAAACTGTGCTGGAATCTTCCTTTGCTCGAGTTTTCTTCTTCTGAATATAAGGTGTCGTAAAATCTCGAGTGCAGATATTGTATTTCTGCTTTCTGGACTTCTGACTTTTATAAGTGATTACTGCGTCGCCTGCTTCATCTATCCTTTTCTTGAAGTCGTCTTTTGTCATTATACCTCCATACTAATCTAACAAAATCTTTTGAATTGTTAGTATCGAGGTGGTTCTCCAAGATACAAAAATGCATGGGAGCAGAATCTACCCCCATGCTAGCAACAGCAATGCTAATCTGTTTTAATGTTCTCTATGATGGTAGCGAAGTAAACAGCTGCTTTACCAGTTAGTTTACTGATTATACCAGCATCAACATCTTGACCTGCGTCATTTAACACATCTGTCAATCTCTGTTGAGCATCGGCAACATTCATTCTGCCTCCACCTGTGCTACCTCCACCGCTACTTGCTGGTGCAGGATTTTTTCTTACATACACACCTGCTTTGGTGAGTATCATTCGAACCCCGTTTGGAGATTCACCGAGTTCTTCGGCTATGTCTTTGACTATCTCCACGCTTGTTTCAGGAGTAGGTTCTTGTTCCTGATACATCTCAACTGCTTGAGCTTTCTTTGCATCGTCCCATGCCATGCGTTTTCTCCTAATTTTTCCAAATTTGTTTTCGTATTCAGCGATAGACTTTGTATTTCTGTAGCCAGGACACCAACCTGTGGAGTCTAACTGTTGCATATAAAATCTATCACTCATAACTTAATTTTTAAATATAATATATTATACAAAATTTTAAGTGCGAAGTCAAGAACTATTTTTGGGTTACTCTATAAATTCCCTTTTCAAGGTCTGTATATCTTCCTCAGCTTGGGACACCTTAGAAAGTTCACTACGCAATGCTTCAAGCACATCTGGGTGTTCTCCTATACCTGCAGGGTTGCGTAAATATATTTCTACATTTGCCTTTGCTTTGGCTTTCTCGCCTTCTAAATATTTAATTAGATTACTCGTAAGTATTGTTCTCATTTTCTCTAATCCACTCCTTAAGATTTATTACATATTGTCGTAGTATACTGCTTTGTCTTGCGTGAAAGTCGCCGTCAGTATCTATTCTTTTAATCATAGCCATAGAATTATGTGTGTCAATTAATCTTAACACATCTCTAATCCCGTCTTGCCAAGGCCCACGAACATCAGTAGTAAAAGTTCTTTTACTCTGGTGGGTTGTTGTGTTTTCTACGGGCTTCTTTTTCTTCCCAGTTTTCAATAGCTTTCCTTATACCCTCCTCTGCTAAAACTGAGCAATGCAATTTTATAGGAGGGAGTTCTAAAACTGCTGCTATGTCTTTATCTTTAATTTGTTTTGCTTCTTCTATTGTTTTGCCTTGTAGCATATCTACAAACATGGAGGAAGAAGCGATTGCGCTACCGCAACCATAAGTTTTAAACTTTACTCCATTTATGACTCCATCATCATTTAGTCGTAGTTGTAATTTCATGACATCTCCACATGATGGAGCGCCAACCATTCCTGTTGCAACATTCGGAGCGTTGGGGTCATATCTTCCAACTGAATGTTTATCAGGATTTTTTAATACATTTTCAAATCTTTCTACTACTTCTTTACTGTATGCCATTGTCTTCCTCTTTTGGCAGCTGAGCCGCCCCTTGTACGAATCCTCTTATAAACTTCTCTGTTTTACTAGGTATTAAAATACTTAATATAACAACAGGGAAGAATATAAAGAAAATCCAAAAGACGACAAAATTCGATAGAATCGGTCGCCTCATAAAAATATTATCTGGTTGTAGTTCTTTAAGTATCAACCATGAAGGTCTCCACAATGCGTACATTGCAGTTACCACTCCTGATACATAAAATGCTACAAATATTTGCCAATAATCCATTTCCTAGTCCTGTCATAAGTATTTCTCCAAGTGTTTGAGAGAGCCTAAATCGTATGCTAGTGCAAATGAATGATAACCCACTCTATTGCCGTCTAGCCAAGGAAAGTAAGTATTACTTGTATCGCAGGGAGTAAAAACATATATGTGATATCCTTTTGCCCCATATTTTGCTTGATAATCAAACTCTCCTCTACCCGCACTTGCTCTTTGATGTTCAAGTGTATCTTCTCTTATGATTTCTGCAAAATTGTTATCTTTTGCAGCCCATACCCTTTCTCCGACTTGAAATTCTTCGGTAATACATTGTTCTGGTATCAAAATATCTCTCTTTCTATTATAACTACTAGGTTGCTTTTGTGGAACACCTAATCTATTTATGATATTCTTTACAAAAGCAGGTGACCGATACATATCGGTTGCTATTGTAGAGATATTTTCTCCTTCAATGTAACTCTGCACGACACTCTTTATCTCATCTTCACTAGCAGGCTTACCTCTTAGTTGGTCTTTCCTTTTAGTTTTGAAGGCAAGAGTATCTTCATAATCGTCTATAATATTCTGAAGTCTGGTCGTGTTATACCTAATATTCAGAATTTCACAGGCTTCCTTTTTGGTTATTGGACTTTCCTGTCGAAGTAGTCCAATGACTTTCTGTATGTTGTCATCAGATAACTTCTCGTGTGCTTTTTTCTTTATCATTTTCATACTGTTTCGTGCAATGATTTAACCTTATTTTGTTTTTCTATGTATAATAGTATTATTGCATAGTGTATGATTTTAAACAAGTCTTTTTCATTGTTTCGGAACTGTCCTGTTGAGTCTATTACTCTATCTTTCTTACCAAAACGACTTGCATATTTTATAATGTTTCCAAGACAAAAGCCATGACCTAAATCAGCACTAGCAATAAGTTCAGTAGGCTGAACTTTACCTTTGTAATGTTGGTCATATGTTTTTTCAATATAACGCAAGGCCTCTTGCATTAATTGATGTTCGTCAAATTTCGTATCTATGTTTGAGTTCTGTGTAGCCACCTATCTTTTCTCCATTAAAAATTATTTGTGGAAAAGTTCTACAGTTAGGAAACTCTGTCATGAGTTCTTCTACTTTGTAGTCCTGTCCTAACATTTTATACTCCACAGTATCCCCTCTGCTTTCCGCTAATTGCTTAGCCATTGTGCAGTAGGGGCATTGTGGTTTACTATAAATAACTACGCTGTTATTCTTTTTACTGTCCATGCTTGTTCCTCGTCCCACCAATGTGGTTGCCCTCGCCGTGTCCAACTAGCGAAGGTAGCTTTGTCCTTGTGGTAGAAGTCTCGGTAGCTTTCGATTGCATTATCCGTTTTGCATGAGTCTGGCATAGCGAGTGCAAATGGTGTAAGTCCAAGCCGTGGTATATCGAGCTCGGGTAAGTGAGCGATGACCTCATGCATTGACTTATGAGATTTACCTCTGTATCTGTAGCCGTACTCCTCGTTAAGGGCATCGGCAAGTTGCCATAACCATTCATAATTGTCTTTTGACTCCCGAACCCATATACTACAAGGGTGATTATGCATAGTAGGAAGGTAAGGAAAATCGCGAGGCTCGTTGCCTTTATGTTTTCTGACTTCTTCCCATTCTTTGCTTTCGAGTTTTCGTGGTATGTGTCCGACATATTTATTTATCCAATGTGCTGTGCATAATAACTGTGCAGACTCCAAAATCATTTTTATGATATGTTTGTCGCAATGGTATTGTGCGCATTTATCTATATTTTCGTCAAGTATAAAAATATTCATAATGTATATTATACAGAAATTTTAACTTGAAGTCAAGAATTATTTTTTGATTCTTCTATGAAATTGCTCTCTCTAAAGAATACAGAAAGCGTGAATCGATACTGAGGGGCTATAAAAGAAGCTGGTCGTATTGAGTGTGGAGTTTCTCCACTAAATAATACTGCCCTGTTGGGCTTATACATTACTACATTTGTAGCGTCGCTTTTTTGTTGGTTGTAGAATATTGTTTCACCATACCACTCATCTCTCCAATCATTATTGTAATAATAACATAAAACTGTTTTATCTGGGTGAGTATGTGCAAAATGAATTGCAGATGGTGTTACTAAGTTTATGACTGCTTTTTCAAATACTAAGCCATTTAGTTCTTCAGGGACATTTATAATGTTTTCCATGAAGTTTAACTCTTCCCATTCTTTCTTTGTTAGTTCTTTGAAGAAGCAAGGGTATTGTCTATACTCTATGGTAGATGAGTCGTCCCAACCAATTTGATATTTAGCTGAGACACTCATCATATAGAGTTCTTCTCTTTGGTAATCTTGCAAAAAATTATCAAAAACTCTTATCATTTTGCATTTTTATTAGTGTTATGCTCTTTTGCGGCACTATTAACATACAGACCAAACCAAGCTGCACCAGCTCCAACTAATACTGATATTAGTCCTGATTGCTCAATGTTTGGTTCTGGTAATGCCATAAACCACATAGCGGCATAGTACACTAAGAAAATATAAACGCTTAAAAACGCACGAGGCCAGATTCTCCACGCATCAATAGTATGTGCTAAGTGCACCCACTTTGAATATGGATTAACTTTATCGTCTGCTTCTAAATCTCTGATTTTATCTTTCAACTGACCGATTTCTTCAATCATAGCCATGAACTTATTTAAGTCCATTTCTACTTCATTTCTATCCATGTCTCCTTGAAATCTCCCATCATTCATCATCTTCTATCCCAATATGCTTTTCGATTACCTCTATTCGTTCTTCAACTTCTTCGAGCCAATCTTCCAAGTCCTCGAACCGAGCCTGTGCGGCAGGGTTCTTGTCGAACCACTTGCTAGCTTTACGCATAGCAAAGTATTCTTTAATTACCTTCAGCATTTTCTTGCGGCATGGTAACTTTTCTGTAGTAAACTACTACATCTTTTAACTCAGTTATATATCTTTTTAGCTCTTGCATATTGTATGCCATAACTTCATAATCAGGTATGGACATAGCTAAAAAGACTAATTCGCCTTCTTGTTCTTCAATTCTTTTAAGTTGTTCTTCCCAGTTATCAGGCGTTACAACTATCCACATTGGCTCTTTCAAGTCAATCTCTCTAGGCATAACAGGTTGAACTATCTGCCTTTCGATTGGCTTTGAACTAACCTCTATCTGTTTAGTTGGAACCAGACTGCAACTGGAGCCCATCATCAAGATTGTCAACAACATCGCTAAGTTTCTCGATGTCTTCCATGATATGTTTTGTTCCATTGTTTATTTTCCTCTCCATTTCTACTGGGTTTTCTAGTATTTTTGCAGTTAATTGATAATTTTGTATGAACTGCGTATACCTGTTCAACTCTCTTTGGGCTGCTTGACTCTTAACTGTCATTTCTTGAAGTTGAGTAGTCTGCAACGCAAAGTCACTTTGTAAGGAGGCTATAGCTTCTTCTTGTGTTGCTACTGCTGTTTCTAATGCCGCATTATTAGCTACTAGTGTTTTATTTTCACTCCATAACCAATAACAAGCGCCACCTAAAACTAATATTATTGCTAAAAAGAATTGTTGCATTATAACTCCTGTATTCTATAATTTAATCCTTCGGCTCCTCGTATCTCTACTATCTCGCCATCAGATGTTTTAAACCTGAGATATTTTTCTTGTTTCTTGTAAAATTTACGAACTATAAACTCTTGGTCGTCTGTATCACCCCATGTGTGATTATAACTTACCAAAAGTTTATATTCTGTGATGAATAGTCTATAAAACCATACCCACAAATCTTTACACTTGTTCAGAAATGTATTCAATTATATCTCCAACTGTTTCTAATTCTTGCGCTTCGTCGTCAGGTATGTCTATATCATAATTATCTTCTAAAGTCATAACTAACTCTACTATATCCAATGAATCAGCGCCTATATCATTGACTAGTGTATGTTCTGTGCTAAGTAAATCGCCCTCAGTATCAAACTGTTGGGCGATTATTCTTTTGATTTCCCATTCTAAATCGGACATTAAAATATCCACCATAGGAGAAATACTACTAGCATACCTTTTAAAAAGGCATACCACATCATTTCATAGTCTGACCAACCAAACCACTCTTTCTGCCATAGCCAGTATTCCTCGTGTTTTACTTTAATCTTTCCCCAAATTTCTATTATTTTTTCTTTCATGTTTTTCCTTTTCTTGCTGTTGTAATTTATCTACAAATTCTTGCACATATTCTTCAAGCGACATTCCTCGCTCAGCAGCATGTGCAGCCGCTGCCATCATCATTTCCTGTGAGATTTGAATTTTAGGCATTTTCCCAAGGCTCTCCCATAAATAAAAGTGCCTCAGCTTCTCTGCGGCGAACTAGACCTTCCAGTATTCGCCCACCTGCTTTGTTCCATCTCCTTATTTGAGCTGGAGCTTCTTCGTGTTTCCAATCATTTAATACTTTTAGTAATGTTGAATTTTTAAGATTTGTTGAGCCGAGATTGTATACCCATGAAACTAGGGCATCAAACTGGTGTTGTGATAGTGAGCAATGAACCATATTGTTTATGTAGCCTTCATACTCTTCTAGTTCTTCTACTAACATATCGTTAGCTGTTTCTTCTGATATTACCATACCTTCTTGCACTCCTTTCGTATGACCATATCCAATAGTCCATACTCCAGCAGGGCATTTGTATGCGTTTAATTCTAATCCTTCAAATTTTTTAATGAGGGCTAGACCCTCTCCACTTATTTTTCTCATAGTGCAAAACTTTCTCCACACCCACATCTATTTATTTCAGAAGGGGTATTAATTAAGAAATACTTTTGTAAATCTTTCTCAACCCACTCTATATTAATATCTGGGGTTGTTGATAATGTTAAACTGTCGACAGCAATACACTTATTATAAACTGTATCTGTCGCACTCGGGCATTCCTCAAACTGAAGTTTATATTCATAACCTGTGCAGCCTGCAGGAACTATACTTACACGAACGCCCCAGACTCCTTCTGAGGCGATTCGTTCTCTTAAATTATTAAGTGCTTGTTCACTAATTCTTAGCATAGTATCATTTAATAAAGAGGAGCCATTGCTACCAGCATGAATGCGAATATTCCTATTAAGAATACTAACTCGAACACACGCTGTGTTTCCTCATGATTAATTTTACTTACACCTTGTCTTAGCTTAATTGCTAGTTTTTCCACTATTTATCTCCAAAATCTTTCGTGTGGAATTTGGAGTTCTTGACAAGGCGATTGTCAATAAGCCATTTTCTAATTCGACATTGTCTACTTGAATGTCGGCATTAATAATGAACTTTCGTTCAAAAGACTTTAGACTTAATCCTTGATGAACAAAACGCTCATCTTCGGTAAGTTTTAATTCTTTTTTCCCTCTTACGACTAATTCAGTTTTATCGTGAATTAGTTCCAGTTCTTCTTGTTGCCAGCCTGGGACTGCTACCTCTACTCGAAAGTTCTCGTCCTTGTGGTTTTCGACTATGTTATATCTAGGGTATGAAGTATCTGTATTTTTCAGATACCAGTCGTTTTCCATACCTAGCCAAATTTTGCTAAAATCAATCGTCATATTTATTCCTCCAAATGCTCACTGATTGTTAAACATCTTGTATCTCCTACTCGGTAGATACGCCAAAATATCAAGCAGGCACGATTACCCACTTGATATATTCATTATACCAAACTTAAACCAAAATGTCAAGAACTATTTTTAAGGTCAGTCCTCAAAATCTATCTGTTTGGTTTCTTTTAAATAATCTAGCGTGACAGAAATTCCTTCTCTTTTGCCTAAATACCAGGCGCCATAGCAAGAAATACCAAGCCAAGCTAAATATGCTAGGTCTACTTCATTCATACATATATTATATCAAAATTTTAAGGCGGAGTCAAATATTATTTTTTAATAACACCAACTCAAAAATAGTTCTTGACTTTCACTCCTGTTTTTGATATAATATATTAAATAGATAGAAATATCTATCGTTCATTCTCGCAACGAGAACGGAAGTAAGAAACCTGAAAACCTCTCACTTTCTGTGAGGCTAGTTAACCGAAAGTTTCCGAAGGAACGCATGAGAAGGGTTAGGGCATTTATGCCTGAGTACGAAATCGAATGTAAACTGGAGGACAATATGAAGTTTTGCTACAGAGGAACTAAATACAACGAACTGAAGCGCAAAGCGAAACCTGCGGATACCAAATTGGTATATCGTGGAATTAAGCACGCTGCGTAATAAGTAGGGCTGCAAAAATAATTCTTGACTTTTCCTTGATATTTTGATATAATACTTGTATGAAAAATAATCAATGGACAGATAAAGAACGGGTTCGACTTAAAAAATTTTACAACACAGTCGAACCCTTGCAGTTACAAAGCCTATTTCCTGGGCGTTCTATACAATCTATTCATTCGCAAGTCCACTACCTTCGAAAGCGTGGTTGGACATTCAATTCACGGAGAGACAATGCCGAGCGTTAATTGTAAAAATATGCCTACGCATAGAGCCCTTCGTATCTTCAAAAAGAAAGTGGAGAAAGCTGGTATCATACTCGAAGTTCGCAATCGTGAGCATTATGAAAAGCCAAGTGTGAAAAGACAAAGGTTAAAAAATGCTGCGCGAAGACGAGTTCAGAAGGAAAGAAAAGCAGAAATTGAACGAGAAAAAGAGGCACGAAGGAAAGCACGACGATTTCCATAACTTCATTTTTCAACTACACATCAGAAAAATAAAATATTTTATTATTCAACTCATGCATAGGAACTCAGCTCTACGATACCTGAGAAAAACAACTCTTGCATTCTTGCTAAACTTATGGTATAATATTATCATTAAAAAGATGATTGACTATGACAAACAACAACTTATCATCACCCCTCGGGAATCTCGCTTATACACACTTCGTGTGAAGCAGAGCTCTGGAACGAAGTGGAAGAGCTTACCTTCGAAGTCGTGTATAGTAGCGAGAGAGACCACGATATGACTTTTGTCAATCATCATTATTCTAAAGAAAACCAACTAAAGTCATATTGAACTTCCAACCATATCCAACAATTACTACAAATTCGCCCAAATTTTCCGTAACTTTTTCGTATTTTTAATTAATGAATTGTTATACTTATGTGAAATTTTATGCGTAGTAGTTATAATTTTCTCTTAGTTTTATAACTTACTATTAGGTGGGTAGACCCCGCTACAGGTTTTAGCGGAGCCTATCGTCTTGAAGAAGTCTAGCGTTTCTAGACTCCGTTGTGAATTTATAGCCATCTTTATCTACTAGCGTAAGTCCTACTTTATTTCCTAGCACTTTCAGAACTTTCGGTTCTCCAGCCACTCTAAAATATTGACCCCGCTTAGCTATAATCTTTACTAGCTTTTCATTGTTGGGAAATACCTTTGCCCATCTATCTGACCAAGCACTCATAGAGCCTCCATGATTTGTATTCTTAGCCCATCTTCTTTATTTTCGTGAGCTGTTTTTAGTGTTGCAACTATTACTTTCAAATCTGCTTTTGGAGACTTCTCCAACCCCGCTATGTCTTGATGACTAATATTTAACATTTCAGCTATGTTTTCTACTAGCTCTCTTTTAGTTATCGGGTCTTCGCCAGTCTTTGTCTTATAAACAGTTTTCTGATAAACGCCTTCCCTAGACAGTTTTCCTATTATAGATTTTATACTTTTATTAAGTTCCATACTTAGTTTTTCTACTGTTTCTCTAGTCGGTTCAGCTGTATACCATTCTTTCATTTTCTCAACTTGCTCGTCTGTATAATTTACACTCATGCTATGTCTCCTAAATTATCATATGTTTCAGCGTTACTTTGTATTCTCGCATTTACTTTTATAAGGTCATGACATTGCGAGCGTGTCAATCCCCATTCTGTACATAGGTTAGTGATAGCCTCTGCAGGAGTTTTACCACTATCTACTTGTTTATCAAACTCATCTGCTATTAGTACAGCAAAATGGTTTTGCATTTCAGTTGTCGATTTCATATAGCTTCTGTATCCTCTTTAAAATTACTTCATATTCGTGGTTTAATTGTAGAAGTTCCCTATTTAAAATGTCTATTTGTTCTAAAATGGTAGTAGTATCTTCATCACATTCTTTTAAATATCTTCTAAGTAGTTCAATTTCACTTACTCTATATTTCTTTCCTAGTCTTTCTACTCCACCTAAGGTTCTTTTTATAGGTTTTCCACTTTTCGGGAATGGTATTATATTATCTTTTGACATGTTCGCTCCCATCTGCTTGATGCCTTTCATACGCATCGAGCAATGCTTCTCCGAATAGCTTCTCTCCAAAAAATGCACATGGTATTCCATTTTTAGTTCTTTTGATTACGCCATCGTTATAATGCGTATCTGTCACCATTTGCCCGTTTTCTGTATCTTGTGGGCGTGTATCATACCACATAGAATTCATACTATGTGTGTGAATACTTCTAATACCTTCAGCCCATTCTTCAGCTTCTAACATTCGTCTTTGCCTGTCTACTTTGTCAGCATACTGTCCCATTATATGTCTCCCTCCTCTCGCACTTCACTACGATAAATGTCAAAGCCATTTGGGTATCTCTTTTCTAGCTTTCGTATATTTTCTTCCATAACTTCATCAGGCGAAAAACCGAGCGCAAGGCATCCCTGCACCCAATACCACAGTATATCTCCTAACTCTCTTTTCATGTGAAACTTCTCGTCTTTAGTAAATTCTTTGCCTTGAAAAACTATTTTCTTACTTATCTCAGCAAATTCTCCACTTTCAGCTAACATGCCTACTGCAGATGTCAGTAGGCGAGGAATATTAGCTTCGTCTTTTAAATCGTCAAGACGGCTTACTAATGCGAGATAATGCTTCGACTCATTACTTGTAGTTGTGTCTACAAACTTAGCGTAATCATTAATCTTTGACATTAGTAGCCTCCGACATTTGGTCAAGCATATCGTAATCATAGTCTTGGTTTAGCACTACTTTTACTTTACGCTTGTTTGGTTGAAAGACAGAATAGTCCAAATTAAAACCTTTAGCTTTCATAGTTTTTACTTTACGCTGGAAGGTTTTATACTCATCTTGCGATAAAATTGCTGTCATCATCTGCCTTGCCCCCTATACTTTTTATAACTGCGCTTCTTGTTTTTATTCATAGTAGCAGTTGCGCATTTAACTCTCCTGCCTCTACCACCTACTCCTTGAGAAGTAGCTTTCTTTGTTGAAGTATGAACACTTCGGCTCCAAGCCCCTGATAATCTAGCCATGTTTCACCTCTCTTGCATAATCTAATAATGCTCTCCAGTTTGGCTCTATCTGTGTGCCATCTTCTAATACCCAAACTAACTTTATGCCTCTACGAACTAATTCGTTTCTGCACTTCTGTTTTATTTTAGGCTTACCCCTGTCGCTGTTGATGTAATCTATCAACTCTTGCTTTGGAGTGTTTTTGATGTAAAAGTGCCGCCACGGAAGTTGTCTGGAAGGAACTCCTCTTTTATACACTCTTTCACTTGGCTTGAATTTTGTTGCCATTTCTTCTCCTATTGTAAGTCGCTATTATTTCTAATATCTCTATCCATCAGCTCATATCCAATAAAAGCCTCAAGAGTCTTAGCGAATGACTCATTGGTTTCTACTAAATGCTGAACGAATAGCCCTAATCTTTTGTCGTCATCAATGTCAACTAGCTTTTGAACTATATCTTCATAATCCTCTTGTTGCATTGCTTCGATGTGCCATATTGCCATCATGTGTCCTCCTTCAGTTTACCACTTTCATCAAAGAGGTCTGCGAGGTAGTCATGGCAATAATCCATGTAATCTTCCCAATTTGTGTAGCAATCGGCTTTGCTATAAGCATAATCGAGTGCTTCTTGGAAATGCTTATCATTTAGTTTGCCGATAAGCATATTGTCTACGAAGTAAGCATAATCTTCCATGCGTTCTTTTAGTTCTTCAACATCGCAATATTCAAAGATTTTGCACTTCCATTTCTTTTCAATAGCTTTGATATCTTCCCATAGTGAGCCTTCGTGTTCGAAAGTTTTACCACTTTGGTCGCCTATCTCGGCTTTTATAAAATCATTAGCATACATATTGGTCTCCCTTTTTAGCTTCTGTCTATTATAATCTCTATCCGAAGCGTGATAGCCTGCACCACTCTTGTTGCGACTATGTTTTGCTGGGATATTTCTATTTTTCATATGTATATTATAATACGAATTTGGGGATTTGTCAAGAACTATTTTCAACGACCTGAAAATTTTGATGTGGATTGGTTTTAAGGTAAAAGAAACCCACGACTGGCGTGGGTGAGAAACTAGGTTATCTACTTTATACTGCCTCTATCATGATTTGGACAGAAATCTTTTATATCAGCCAGATTTGGAACTGACGCATTACACTATGACTCTCACATGGTTGTATTGCGATTTCCCCTGTCTACTTCTTGTCTTGCACTTTCAGTCTGTCTAGGCATTTGTTCCGCTTGTCGGTCAGAGGCGAACATTACGCTTTCAAGGTTAGGTTCATTATTCGAAGAATTAGATTTACTACTACTTCGAAGTTAGATTTACTACTAATCTTCGGCTTTATGGTTGATTGGAATTGTATTCAACACCTATCATAAAGACTTGGCGGGGTTGCAGAGGCTCAATAAGTCTTTAATACTGCATTACTACGCCCTAATCATTTCTTCAAAGAGGCAAGATTTACGACTTTAAGACTTACACCTTCGGCTCTCATACAGACTCAAACTGTTATGGTCAATGCCAAGGATTTATCGCTAGAAAGAATTACTACTTGCCGATAATGAGGGCTTATTTATTAGAGTCGCCCACACTCCCGAAATATTTTGTTTCCCCACTATCTTTCGCTATGCGTCCAATTAGGTTTCGTGTCTAGGTGTATTTACGGATATAATCACTAGGTGTCGTATCGCCCTTACCTCGCGCTATTGTTGTTTTACAACCCAATAGTTAGAAAGTTGTGTGCTTACTTTGAGAGGGCTGGAGTAATTTCGAGCCAAATCAATATTTCAGCTACATTGCTCGTCTAACACTATCGCAATGCTACTTCTTTATTTATAGTGGCTAATCGGTCAGTTTCCACTTTCGTATTCGTTAATGCCCACCCTTACCCGATTGTCGTGTGATACAATCTCTACTCATATGAAACAGAAGTTCTTTCGCATACCAGTCCTATTACTGCCCAGTTCACTCAAAGGTGGGGCGGACTTTCAAACTCCTGCTGAGGGCGAGTAGCTTTCTATGCTTAATACGATTACTCGCTACTCGTTTATATGTCCTCTTTTTATTTTTAATATGTATATTATATCAAGCCTTTAAGGATTTGTCAAGAAAAATTTTAAACTATTTTTCTCGGTTGGTGAGGGGCAGGCTTGATACGCTACCCCTCGTTTCCCAAACTAGCTGATAATATCAACTAATTTTTGGAGGTCAGCCTTACTGGCTTTCACTAGGGAAGGAAACTCCTCTCCAAAATGCTCTTGAATTTGAGCAACTAATTCCATTTTGAGAACAACAGGCTCGCCTCTTTTTGTTACTCTAGGCTGAGCTTTGTAGACGCCTTCTCTTGATAATTTAGCAATCACACTTCTTGTGTTTTTGCCAAGTTCAACAGCGATGGCTTCTACTGTTTCTCTAGTTGGATTTTCGGTATATTTTGAAACCGCCATGTCGGTTTGTTCTTGTGTATAATTAGCTGTTGCCATTATTTCTCCTTTATTATCAAATTTATAACTAATATTATATATGGTTTTTTGAAGTTTGTCAATGAAATTCTTAAACTTTTTACTGCGATGCTTCATTTAAAGTATGCCTTTCGCCTCAAGAGCAAGCACTAGGAGTATAAAAGCCCATGTGCCGAGCATTTGAAACAAAAACCACCCATCAGATTTCCACCATCGTTGTAGCTTATATTTATTGTGTCTCCAATTTTTCCATTTCATAAACAATATTATATAGAGCTACTTTGGGTTTGTCAATGGATTTGCCTAAAATAAATGAAAAAACATCAGCGAACTCTCGGGGGCGGGACGCGAAACCTCGCCATCTTCGTGGCAAAACCTCGCAAAAGCGCAAGAAATCTACGCAAAACCCGCTAAAATGGTGCAAATTAGTGTAAAAAACTTCTTGACAGGCTCATATTAGCCATGTTATACTATTCCGGGTGGGTCAGGGGCTACATTTTAGCACTTATTGG
>MDTE01049448.1_pt1 | contig 33534 bp, 31 predicted proteins | sample 811231 | NCBI WGS metagenome assembly MDTE01 (sample SAMN05326651, study PRJNA326480) | marine metagenome | isolation source: seawater | place: Indian Ocean: Red Sea | collected 2010
AAATGACAGTACTTATAGGAGGTATGCGCGTACTAAATACAAATTTTGATAAATCAAAACATGGAGTATTCACAACAAGACCAGAAACGCTTACAAATGATTTTTTTATTAATTTGCTTGATATGGGAACAACCTGGAAAGAAACTTCTAGAGAAGAGGATTTTTTCACTGGAAAAAATCGTACAACAAATAAAGTTAAGTGGTCAGGCACACGTTTTGATCTTATATTTGGGTCAAACTCACAACTGAGAGCAATCGCAGAAGTCTATGCTTGTGAAGATTCTAAATCTAAATTTATTACTGATTTTATATCAGCATGGTCAAAAGTTATGAACCTAGATCGTTTTGATTTAAAATAAAATTAAAATATTTAATTAAGCTTACCCCATAAATGCTTTTTTAAAATCCATCCCTTGTAGTTACCACTTTTAATTTCGCACCATGTTGGTTTACATTTTTTTATTATTACGAGTCTTCCTATTTCTAGTTTAGCAATTGGCGCGGAATAAATTGTAGAATTTTTATATATTATTGAGTGTTCTTTTATATTTATTGCAGATTTTTTTTTGATAGTTGGGAAACATGTATCCATCCAGAATTATTTTCAAAATCTTTTATTTCTCTCCATGTTTCAAATTTATCTAAAATAATAACTGGCAAATATTTTTTTTTATATATTAGCTTAATTGGATGATCAAAAGATGGACCCGATCTCATGTTAACTTTTTTGTTTTTTAGGGATAAAAATTTTATATTTTCGTTAGAAATAGAATTTGAAAAATTAAAAAAAGAAAAATAAAATAATAAAACAAAAAAAAAATATTTTTTATTTTTTTTCCACATAACAACTACAGCCAGTTCGTTTATTAAGTTTTACTTTTCTAAATGTAAGTTTTAAAGAATCAACAACTAATATAAAGCCACAAAGTGTATTTCCAATTCCAAGCACTTCTTTTGCTACTTCATTAGCTTGAATACTTCCAATAATACCAGCTAAAGGTCCCAAAACTCCATCAAATTCACAATTATCAATGTGTGGGTTAGGAGGCATTTTTGGAATAAAACATCTTAGACAAGGTGAATTTTTCTTAGAGAAATTAAATGTATAGACTTGTCCATCAAATTTACTAATTGCACCAGAAATTAAAATTTTTTTATTTTCTAAGCAGTAGTCGTTTATCAAAAAGCGAGTTTTAAAATTATCACTTCCATCAACTATTATATCAAATCTTTTTGCTATTTTATTAATATTTAAAAAATTTAAATTTTTATTAAATGATTCTAACTTTATATCTGGATTTATTTTTTTAAGTTTATTAATTGCAGCTAAGGATTTTTTTTTTCTAATATCATTATTTTCAAAGATAATTTGACGATTAAGATTTGATATTTCAACTTTATCTTTATCAACAATTCCAATTTTACCAATGCCTAATGCACTTAAGTAAATTGCGATTGGAGAACCTAAGCCTCCAGCACCAATGATCAAAACGCTTGATTTTAATAGCTTTTTTTGGCCTATCGCACCAACTTTTTTTAAAATTATTTGCCTAGAATATCTATCTAATTGTTTTTTTGTAAATTTCATTAAAATCTTATTTTCCTGTTGAACCAAATCCTTCTTTTCCTCTTAAAGTGTTTGGTAAACTTTCTACTACTTCAAAGTCCACTTTCTGAACAGGTACCAAAACCATTTGAGCGATTCTATCCTTGTTATTAATAATAAATTCACTACTCCCATGATTAAAAAGTATTATTTTAATTTCACCTCTATAGTCACTATCAATTGTTCCGGGTGTGTTCAAAACAGATATATTTTTTTTTGCTGCAAGACCTGATCTAGGTCTAATTTGTATTTCATATTCATCTGAAAATGCAACTGAAAGACCTGTAGGTATCAAACAGGAACTTTGAGGTATCAATTTAATAGGTTCTTTTATAAAGGCCATTAAATCTAAGCCTGAGGCACCTTTTGTTTTATAAGTTGGTATTTCAACTGTTGGATCTAATTTTTTAATTAATACTTTTACCATTAAATTTTAATTTAATTGGCTAATAACCCTATCGATAATTTCGTCCGAAATATCAGATTTTTTTTTCATACTAAGTACTTCGTTATTAATTTTTTTATCTTTATAGAAGATAATAAGTTCATTAAAATCTGAATCAAAACCTATACTTTTGTCAGAAACATCATTAGCAATAATCCAATCACAATTTTTTTCTTCCAACTTTTTTTTAGCATTTCTTTTTATATCATGTGTTTCTGCAGCAAAACCTATTACTATTTTAGGCCTTAGGGAGTTGTGATTTGAAACATAGTTTAAAATATCAATATTTTTTTCTAAACTTAAGTTTATATAATCTTCTTTTTTCATTTTTTCTTCTTTTTTATCTTTAATTTTAAAATCTGATACAGCAGCAGAAAATATAGCAACATCAACAGGTAAATTTTTTTGAGTTTCTCTAAACATTTGGTCAGCTGTTTCTACTTCTATAAAATTTATATTTTTATCTATTTTTAAATTGGTTGGTCCAGATATAAGCGTAGTTTCAAATCCCTTTTTTAGCAAAGATTTAGCTAATTCAAAGCCTTGTTTTCCACTAGATTTATTGGTTATAAATCTAACAGGGTCAATATATTCACGCGTTGGTCCCGCTGTTACCAAAGCTTTAAATTTTTTTGTTTGATTTAAATTAGAAAAATAATTTTCAATTTCCTTAACAATTTCATATGGTTCTGTCATTTTTCCCTCACCAAATTCACCACATGCCATATCCCCTATTTCTGGTCCAATAATTTTGTATCCAAATTTTTTTAATTTATTAATGTTTTCTTTAGTTGAGGGATGTTCCCACATTCTAACATTCATTGCTGGTGTTAAAAAAATGTCTTTATCCGAAGCAAGTATTATTGTTGACGCTAAATCTTCTGAAGAGCCAGAGCTTAATTTTGAAATAGTATTAGCTGTCGCTGGCGCAACAAGTATTAAGTCAGACCATCTAGAAAGTGATATATGATTCATTTCAGCTTCATTTTCAGCATTGAATAAGTCATGGTAAACTTTTTCTTGTGAAAGTGACGCAACAGATAATGGCGTAACAAATTCTTTAGCATTTTTAGTTAAAATTGTTTTAACTTTGGCGCCCTTCTTTTTAAGAAATCTAATCACCTCTAAACTCTTGTATGCAGAGATTCCACCACAGATAATTAAAAGTATTTTTTTTTCTAATAAATTGTTCATAAGCTTGTTATTTGAATACCAAGAAGATTAAAATTACAAGTACTAAAACTCCTCCCAGCACCTTATTTCTAGCTAATTCTAATTTTAACTCTTCTTCTCTTAAACCATGATAAGCCAAAGTATTAGGATTAAATTTACCTTCTGCAATCAAAGCCATCACATTATTTGCTCGATCCATAATTATTGGTAAATCTGGCAATCTTTTCAAAACTTCTGACGCTTCATTTATAACTTCACCAGCTTTGTTTACTGGGTCTTGAACTTCTCTTAACCAATCTTCCAATATAGGTTGTGATATACTCCATATATTAGTATTAGGATCAAGTTTTCTTGCGACACCCTCTACAACAACCATAGTTTTTTGTAAGAGCAATAATTGTATTTGTGTTTGCATATTAAATTTTTCAGTAATTTCAAAAAGCTGGCTTAACAATCTGCCTCCAGATATATTTTTAACAGATTGACCAAAAATAGGTTCACCTATGGAACGCAATGCTTGTGCAAACTCATCTTTTGAAGTTTCTTTTGGAACTAATCCAGCTAGAAAATGGACATCTGCAACTTTTTTGTAATCTCTCTTAATAAAACCATAGAGTATTTCTGCTAAATATTTTCTGTTATTTTTATCTAATCTACCCATTATTCCAAAATCTACAGGAATAATATTTCCATCTTTTGTAACAAATAAATTTCCCTGATGCATGTCAGCATGGAAAAAACCATCTCTAACTGCATGACGTAAAAAATGTTGAATAATGTTTTTTGCCAGTTTTTGTATATCAATATTTTGAGATTTTAAATTTTCTATCTCACGAATAGAAACCCCATTTATTTTGTCCAAACAAAGAGTTCTTTTACTTGTTTGATTCCAATAAATTTTAGGTACATTAAATCCTAAATCATTTTTGGTATTTTCATAAAATTCGTTAGCTGCCGCTGCTTCAAATCTAAGATCCATTTCTATGTTTGTAATTTCACGCAGCAACTGGACAATCTCGATTAATTTTAATCTTTTTGTTTTTTTAACGAGGCTTTGAACAATATAAGCTAGCAACATTAAAGCATCCAACTCTTCGTTAAAAATTTTTTCTATATTTGGTCTTAAAATTTTTATTGCAACTTCCTTATTTTCGCCAGAAATATTAATTGTTGCAAAGTGAACTTGAGCAATAGAAGCTGCGGCTTTTGGTTCTGAAAGATTTTTTATTTGCTGAAAATTATTTTTTTCTAGCTCTTTGTTTAATATATCTTTTGCCAAATTTAAATCAAAAGGCGGTAGTTTATCTTGAAGTTTTTCTAAATCTTTTGATAATTCATCTCCAATGATATCTGGTCTAGTAGCTAAAAATTGGCCTAATTTTATAAAAGTAGTTCCCATATTTTGAAGAGCATTACATAGTTTAGCCCCAGCAGGTAATTTGTCTTCATTTTTTTTATTTAAAAAACTAAAACCAATTATGAAAAATAATATTCTAATTAGAAAAGGAGGTTTATAAATTTCATAAATAGATGAAATAGCTCCTGAAGTGGATAGCTTTCTTCCGATTTTAAAAAGCATAATTAATTTTTTAATCATACCTAAATTTTCCAACCAGAATGTATAGCTACAATACCGCCGTTTAGATTTCTATAAGATACGTTAGTAAAATTACTTTTTTTCATTAATTCCAGCAACTCTTCTTGAGAATAAAATTCTTTTATACTTTTTATCAAGTATTCATATGGCTCAGATTTACCTACTACAAATTTTCCAATTTTAGGTATTGATCTGGAGTAAATTTGATACAATTTATCTAAAACTTCATTTTTCACTTTTGAAAATTCCAAACATAAAAATCTCCCTCCCGGTTTTAAAACTCTGTAAGATTCATCAAGTACTATACTGACGTTTTTTACATTTCTTATTCCAAAGCTTATTGTGCAGTAATCAAACTCATTATCTTTAAAATGAAGTTTTTCAGCTTTTTTTTGGTGCCATTCCATATTCTTAATTTTTCCAAACTTTTTTTTACCTATTTGTAACATTCCTTCATTTTCGTCCACGCAACATACACGACCCTTATAATCAATTTTTTCTAAAAATAATTTTCCTATATCTCCTGTACCTGCGGCAATATCAATTAATTTAGTGTTTGTTGATGGATTTAACCAATTAATGAATTTTTTCTTCCAAATTCTATGAATACCTAACGACATTAAATCATTCATGATGTCATATTTTTCAAAAACATCCTCAAACACTTTAGAAACAATTTCTTCTTTTTTACTAGTTCGGTAGGTTTCCATTTGATTTTAGTAGATCATACGTTAACTTTTTTGACAATATATTGGTATTGACCCATATAAGGCAAAAAGCTATATATTCAACACTTTATGCCAAATACTAAATCTGCAATTAGGCGCGTTAGAAGGGTTGAAAATCAAACCACAATCAACAAGATAAGAAAAAGCAAATATAAATCAGCAGTTAAACAAATGTCCGGCTATATTGACGCTGGGAAAACTAAAGAAGCAAAAAACTTTTTGCCCAAATTCTACTCTCAATTGATGAAGATAGCCAAAACAGGAACAATTAATAAAAAAACAGCATCAAGAAAAATCTCTAAATTTACAAAAAAGATAAACGGTCTAAATAAAAAATAATTTAATCAATTTAAAGTTGTTTATATTCAAAACAATTTTTTGGATTACTAGATAAGCAATATTTTTTTTAAAATAAACTACATGTAGTTCATCTATTAAAAGTTGCATTTATTTTTTTTTTTATTTTTTTACAAATGTCAGATAGAAAAAAATAAAAATTCTTCTCTAAAATTTTTTAGCTAAAAAAAAATTTTAAAATACAACCTAATAAGTATTGTACAACTAAACAAAAAAAAATATGAATTTAAGTTCAAAAAAAATATGACCGAAGAATTATCAAAAAAAATTTTTAATAACACTGGCCCCCAAGAAGAAAATTCACTTGATTGGAAAAATGTTTTGCAAGAACTTAAGATTACTTTTGGAAACGATGTTTATGAAAGTTGGATAAAAAACGTAAATTTAATAAAAGAATTTAATCATTATGTTGTTCTTTCTGCTCCAACGAGATTTGTGAGAGATTGGATTGTATCCAGATATGCAGATCAATTATTAGATAAAATTAAAAATTTTAAACCTAGTATACAAAGAATAGAATTTTCTATTGATGAGCAAAGCGATACTTTTGATAAAAAAGATTACAAAAAGAGTAATAGAATCTCATTAATTGAAAATTCTTTATTGAATTATAATAGATTTGATACCAACAATAGTTTTGGAAATTTTATTGTTGGTGAGAGTAATGAACTTGCATACATGGCTGCAAAAAGCGTTTGTAAAGAAGGCTCTCATTATAATCCATTATTTATTTATAGTGGTGTAGGTATGGGTAAAACTCATCTACTAAATGCTATTGGTCTAGAAATAGGAAATAAAGAAAAAGTGATGTTTATTTCAGCAGAAAGATTTATGTACCACTTTATTAGATCAATAAAAAATAACGAAATGGTTAAATTTAAAGATTTATTTAGAAGAGCAAAATTTTTTATTATCGACGATATACAATTTGTGGGAGGCAAAGAAGCAATGCAGGAAGAATTTTTTCATACATTTAATGCTTTAATCGAAAAGGGCTCTCAAATTATTATTTCTTCTGATAGACCTCCATCAAATTTAGAAAGAATTCAAGACCGTATTAAATCTAGACTTTCTGGTGGATTGGTTATTGATATTCAACCTCCCGATCTAAACTTAAGGAAAAAAATTCTTATAAGCAAATTTCAAATGATAAAAAAAAGTTTCAATGAAAATTATGAGTTAAACGATGATGTTTTAACCTATTTAGCTACCGAAATTACATCTAGTATAAGAGAGATGGTTGGAGCTTTAAATAGAGTATTAGCGTTTAGCAAAATTAATAACAAATCTCCAAATATTTATGAATGCAAAAGAATATTAAAAGATTTTATTATCTATAATAACAAATTGGTAAATGTAGAATCTATCCAAAATTCTGTAGCATCTTTTTTTAATTTAAGTATGCAAGAAATGTTATCAGCAAGAAGGTCAAGATCACTAGCTCGGCCTAGACAAATTGCTATGTACTTAGCTAAGCAATACACTACAAATTCTTTGCCTGATATTGGCCGTAAATTTTCAAATCGTGATCATACTACAGTAATACATGCTATAAAAAAAATAGAAGATTTACTAAAAAAAGATAGCGAAATTAGAAATAATGTGAACGAAATTAAAAAGAAATTTCTATAAAAAAAATGAAAATAACAATAAATCGAGATATTTTTTTAAAATCTCTAAGCCACGCTTATGGAGTAATTGAAAAAAAAACGACTCTACCAATCTTATCTAATATATTAATTGAAGCAAAAGGGTCAAAAGCAAAAATAACTGCCACAGATTTAGATATAATTTATTCAGAAGATATTTTAGTAGAGGATTTAAATAGCGAAGGTTCCACCACTACTTCGGCTAGTATACTCTATGATATATTGAGAAAATTAGAGTCTAATGCAAAAGTCGAGCTCTTTTTGCAAAGTGAAAATAAGCTAAAATTAATATCAGGCAATTCTAAATTTAATCTACTATGCATTTCTTCTAATAATTTTCCTGTATCCAATGAAAATTTTACTAATGAAAATTTTGAAATTTCATCTGCAAAATTACTAAAATTATTAAATAAAGCAAAAATTTCTATATCCAGCGATGAGACTCGGCATTATCTTAATGGAATTTATTTTCACAAAACAAAAATACAAAACCAATCTTTTTTGACTGGAGTTGCCACTGATAGTCATAGACTTTCGTCCAGTAGCGTTGAAATTAATGAAAATATTAATTTTGAACCTATTATTTTACCCAAAAAAACTGTTTATCAATTAACTTCATTATTAGAACAGACTACAGAAAAAATTAAAATATCTAATAATAAATCAAAAGTTAAATTTGAAATGAATAATGCAGTTTTAATTTCAAAAGTTATCGATGGGCGTTTTCCGGATTACACTAAAGTTGTGCCAAAGAACAATGAAAAAATATTACAAATAAAATTAAATGAATTTAAAAATTCTATAGAAAGAGTAAGCACAGTATCGCTGGACCGAAAAGAGGGTTTGAAGATGAATATTAAAAAAGATTCTTTAGAATTGTCGGTGAACAGCCCAAACAGCGGGGAAGGTGTAGAAAATATTAACTCAAAATTTAATTCAGATGAAATGAGTGTAAGTTTTAATAGTAAATATTTAATTGATATCACATCTCAAATTGAAGACCAAACAATCATAATGAATTTAAAAGAACCAGGTTCGCCTGTTTTAATAAGAGATTTGTCTGATAAAAATAGTTTTCATGTCATTATGCCAATGAAAATTTGATTAAAGCTAATATTAGATAATTTTTTTTTTTTTCATTAAGTAATCATTTAATACCAACGTTAATTTAAGGTACAAGATTTCCTTTGATTTAATTAACTTAAAAAAAATGTTAAAATAGAAGAAATAATTTCACTTATATGATTAATAAAAACCAAGAAACAAAAGCAAAATATAGCGCCGATTCTATAAAAGTACTTAAAGGTTTGGAAGCAGTTAGAAAAAGACCGGGTATGTATATTGGCGATACAGATGATGGCACAGGACTTCATCATATGGTTTATGAAGTTTTAGATAACTCCATTGATGAGGCATTAGGTGGTTATTGCAAAAATATAAAGGTTACTATTAATCCAAATAAATCTGTTTCCGTCGAAGATGATGGAAGGGGAATACCAGTTGATATGCATAAGGGTGAAAAAAAGTCAGCAGCAGAAGTAATTATGACGCAACTTCACGCAGGGGGAAAGTTTGATCATAATTCTTACAAGGTGTCTGGAGGACTGCATGGAGTTGGAGTATCCGTGGTTAATGCTTTATCAGAAAAGCTATTTTTAAAAATATTTAGAGATAAAAAAGAATATCAAATTATCTTTGAAAATGGTCAAGCAAAACATCCTCTAAAAGTAGTGGGAAAAACTAATAAAACTGGAACGCTTATAAATTTTATACCCTCAAAAGATGTTTTTTCATCTACAGATTTTAGCCCAACAATTCTTCAAAAAAGAATGAGAGAACTTGCATTTTTAAATAAAGGCTTAAATATAGTTTTAATAGATAAATCTCAAAAAAAGGAAAAGGAATATAAAAATAAATATGATGGGGGAATACAAGAGTTTGTAGAATTTTTGGATAAGAATAAAAAAATTCTTTTAAATAAAAATGATGCTAATTTATTTAAAAAACCTATCTATATATCAGGAGAAAAAAATGATGTATTTGTAGAATGCTCCCTGGAATGGAATGCAGGCTATTCTGAAGATATGTTGTCATTTACAAATAATATTAATCAGAAAGATGGGGGAACGCATACATTAGGATTTAGAAGTGCTGTGACTAGAGTTATTAACAAGTATGCAATAAATACTAATCTATTAAAAAAAAATAAAGTTACTTTATCTGGAGAAGATGTGAGGGAAGGTTTAACTGGGGTGCTATCTATAAAAATGCCTGATCCAAAGTTCTCTTCTCAAACTAAGGATAAATTGGTTTCCTCAGAAGTTAGATTTATTGTAGAATCAATAATCAGCGAAAAATTATCAACTTGGTTTGATCAAAATCCAGGAATAACAAAAATAGTATTAACAAAAGTGGTGCAAGCAGCTGTTGCAAGGGATGTAGCTCGCAAAGCAAGAGAAAGTGTTAGAAGAAAAGGATCATTAGAACTTTTAGGTCTTCCTGGTAAATTAGCTGACTGTCAAATCGGTAAAGCTCCTGGTACAGAATTATTTATAGTAGAGGGAGATTCAGCAGGAGGATCGGCTAAACAAGGTAGAAACAGGGAATTTCAGGCGGTTCTTCCTTTGAGAGGAAAAATACTTAACACATATACAGATATTAATGGATCAAAGAAAAAAAATGGAAATGGACAGGATTTAGAAAACAAAGCTTTTTCAAAAATGATGTCATCTAATGAAATAGTTACATTGATTAATGCTTTAGGCACTGGGTCAAAAGATTTTAAAATTGAAGATTTAAGGTATGAAAAAATAGTTATAATGACGGATGCAGATGTTGATGGATCTCACATAAGAACTCTTCTTTTAACTTTTTTTAATAATAAACCTTTCTATGAACTTATTGAACAGGGGCATTTATATTTAGCTCAACCTCCTCTTTTTAAAATTACAAAAGGATCAAAAAGCTTTTATATTAAAAATGAAAATGAATTAGAAAATTTTTTAATCAAATCTTCAGAAAAAACAAAAAAAAATATAAAAAAAAATTCTAATGAATTCAAACAATTTATAGAAACAGAAAAAAGCAAGCTAAACATTCAGAGGTTTAAGGGTTTAGGAGAAATGAACCCAGATGAACTATGGTCTACAACGCTAGACCCCAATAACAGGCTTTTGCTAAGGGTAGAATATACTAAAGGGAAAAACAAAGATTTTCCAGGCGGTCAAAAAAACAAATCATCCGATGACACCGATATTATTGATACTTTAATGGGTAGCGAGGTTGGACCTAGGAAAGATTTTATTATTAGTCGTGCTTTGGAAGTTTCAAATTTAGATATATAATTTCCGAATGAAATTTTCGGAATTTTTTAAAACACAAGATGCTATTCAGCTAAATAAAAAAACTTTGGTTACTCTAAGGTGGATGGCTATCTTTGGCCAATACATAACAATAAGTGTTGTATATTTCGTATTTAAGTTTGATTTTCCATTTTATTTTTGTTCTTTAGCTATTTTTGTTGGAGCATTAACAAATTTCTATTTACAACTTTATATAAAAAAAAATCAACTAAATAATTTCACATCTACATTTTTTTTATTTTATGATCTTCTACAGCTAGCAGTTTTATTATATTTAACAGGCGGTATCACAAACCCTTTTACTATTTTAGTAATTGTTCCTGCAATAGTATCCTCAACACTTTTAACTTTACGAAGTACTATAAATCTTTGTATTTTTACAATATTGATCTTAATAACTTTAACAATTTATTATCAACCTCTTCCACACTCTGATGTTTTTCATTTTCATGTACCTGACTATTATTTATATGCTCTTCCTATTTCTATAATTATAGGATTAATTTTTCTTACTTATTTTGGATTTAGATTTGGTGTAGAATCAAGAAAAAGAACAGAAGCACTTAATAAGTTAGAATTAATTTTGGCCAAAGAGCACGAATTAGAATCAATAGGATTACAAGCTGCAGCAGCAGCACATTCTTTAGGAACACCACTGTCAACTATAACGGTGGTAGCTAAAGAACTAGAAAGAGAGATTGGAAGCAATGCAAAATATAAAAAAGATATTAATTTACTTTTATCACAAACCAAAAGATGTTCTGATATTTTGAAAAATCTTTCTCAAGACCAGTTAAAAGAAGATGTTTTTTTAAAAAGTATGAAAATCGAAGATTTATTGAATGAAATTAAAACATCATTTATGGAAATTTCTGAAAAAAAAATATCTTTAATTGTTGAAAAAAATAAACTAAATCCAAAAATAGATCGAACTTTAGAAATAATCTACGGTTTAAGAAATTTTATTGGAAATGCCGTAAAATACGGAAATTCTTTTGTGGAAATTGAACTAGAAAGCAATGAAAAAATTACCAAGGTTACCGTATGTGATGATGGACCTGGATTTTCAGAAGATGTTATAGATGTATTGGGAGAACCTTATATACGTTCAAAAAATAAAAAAATTAATTTCAAATCTGGATTAGGACTGGGAACTTTTATAGGCAAAACCCTATTGGAAAGAATGAAAGCAAAAGTTAATTTTGCTAAGTGCCCCAAAACAAATGGAGCTAAAGTAGTTATTAATTGGAAGACTGATGAATTATTATCTATATAGATCTTTTTCTAAATTCAAAAGAATAAGAAATTATTTTATATACTAGTTTAGCTACAAGAAAATTATAAGAGTCGAATCCTTTTATAGGCGAAAGTTCATTAACATCAGCACCAACTATATGAGAAAATTTTGATGCTATTTTAATAATATTCATTGTTTCTTCCCAAAATAATCCACCAGGCTCTGGAGTTCCTGTTGCTGGCATTAAACTTGAATCTAATCCATCTACGTCAAAAGTAAGATATACTTTTTTATTTTTTATCATTTTTTTAAATTTATTTAAATTCCATTTTGATTTGTCTTTTGCCCAAAAAATATTAATTCTTTTTTTATTTTTTTTTAAAAAATCAACTTCACTGGATGAAATATTTCTTATACCGAATGAGATAACTTGAACATTAGGATTGTCCAGGCATCTTCTAATTGCAGAAGCATGAGAAAATCTGTTTCCGTTGTAGCTGTTACGCAGATCAGCGTGTGCATCAAAATGAAGTATGCATATTTTACCAAATTTTTTTATAAATGGTCTAATTGCTCCAGCAGTAAGAGAATGTTCTCCACCTAAAGTTAAAGGAAATTTTTTTTTATCCAATATTAATTTATTAATTTTGGATATTTGATTAAGCGCATCTTCAATTTTTTTTTTAATAGTAAATGGTTTTAAAGTTTTTATACCAATAAGTTCGTGGGTTTCTTTGTTTAATTCTTCATCAAAAAGCTCTACTTGGTGAGAGGCTTTAATTATTTCCTTTGGACCTTTCCTAGTTCCTCCTCCATAACTTACTGTTTTTTCAAGCCCGAATGGTACAACAATAACACTTTCTTTGTGACTATTTTTGTTATCTACACCAAGAAATCCTTTTTTATTTGAAAGATATTTCAATTTTTATCCAAATATTTTTGAAAAATTTTTACGCTGTCTTTCCTTCCAATAGCTTCGATGATAAGCATCGCTAGCTATTAAAGGAAGGACACTAGTAGCTTCAGCAAAAACCATTTGTTCTTTTGTAGTATCAACTTTTCCCCAAGAGCTTGCCTCTTTAAGAGTCGAGCTGCTACAAGCCCCATCCCTTGAATCTGCTACTGTAATTTGAACTGCATATTTATGCATATCTACCTTTTTCCCTAAAAGCTCAGCACACACAACGGTATCTTGTATAAAGTTTTTAGGGACACCTCCTCCAATCATAAAAAGTCCTGAAGATGGAGATTTAATCTTTATTTCTGTTAGTTCTCTAAACTCTCTAATAGAATCAATAGTAATATGTTTTTTTGGATTTTTTTCTTGATGCATAACTAAACCAAATCCGGCACTTGAATCAGTAAAAGCTGGACAAAATATAGGGATGTTATTGTCGTAAGCTGTTTCGATTAGTGAACCTTTTTTTTTTGAATTAGTTTTTAAAAATTTTCCAATTTCTTTTATAAATTCTCTTGAGGTATAAGCTCTAGGATCTAAATTGTTGGCTATATCACAAATGGTTTTATCACACATTTGTAGTTGTTCTTCGTCTATGTAGGTATCATATATCCTGTCTATATAATTTTCCCTTAATTGAGCATCATCTTGAAATTGAGATCCCTGATAATGCTTAAAACCTAAAGCTTCAAAAAAATCCATATCAATTATTGAAGCGCCAGTTGCTACAATTGCGTCTACCATATTATATTTAATCATGTCTGAATATATCTTCATACAACCAGCAGCAGATGTAGATCCAGCTAAAGTTAAAAAAATGGTGCAATTTTTATCAGACAACATTTCGTTAAAGATTTTCGATGCCTGAGCAGTGTCTCTAGAAGTAAATGACATCTTATCCATAGATTCAATAATTTTTCTTGAATCAAAAGAAGTAATATCAATATGTTCTATAGGTTTTTCTAAAAACGTTTTTTTGTTATCACCCAACTTCGGGTTTTTGGAGTTATTCATTTAAGCAACAAGATAACTAGATGAGCTATCTTTGTCATACATAGACATTATAGGCTTGTCTTGTACTTCAAAAATTTGGTCAGAATAAAAACCATTAAATTTAGTTCTAAAGGTTAAAGAGTAAGCTCCTAATTGACCAACTTCTATATAATCACCTTCTTTTAAATTGTTAGGTAAAATAAATGGACCTTTCATGTAATCTGAACTATCACATGTTGGACCATATAAACTGTAAGGTGTTAATTTTTTTGAAGTCATTCTTCCATTAGGTATCATTCTTGTTGGAAGCACAAAGTTTAAAACTCCCGCATCAAACAAACTACCATAAGTTCCATCATTAATATAAATCTTATTTTTTTTTCTAAGAATAACCCTCACAATTGTTGAGCCACTCTCAGCGACGATAGCTCTTCCTGGTTCGCATAATAGTTCTGGTTTTTTATCTAATTTTAGATCATTAAAAGTTTTTTTTATTTCATTGATATAATTTTCTAAAGGTTGTGGTTGCAAATCTGGGTATATAGAAGGGAAACCCCCTCCGACATTTATAATATCTGGATATATTTTTGTTTTTTTAATTATACTTCCTATCTCACGAATTCCTTTAGCATAAGAAATAGGGTGCATGCACTGCGATCCTACATGAAAACTTATACCAACTTTTTTTGCATGTGCTTTAGCAAGCCTCAATAAGCCCAAAGCTTCGCTTGAAGGTGCACCAAATTTTTGTGATAAATCTATTTCCGCATGTTCATTTGAAATACTAATTCTAACATAAAGTGATAAATCTTTAGCATTATTCGTAGCCTCGATAATTTTTTGTAATTCATCTTTTGTATCCAAAGCAAAATCGCGTATATTGTAGTTGAAGTATGCCTCTCGTATATGGTCACGATTTTTTATTGTATTCATGTAATAAGCCCGTGCTTTTGGAAATATTTTTTTAATTAGTTTAATTTCATTTATCGAAGCAACATCAAATCTATTGATTCCTGATTCACCAATGCACTTAATTACTTTTTCATTCGGATTTGCTTTAAATGCGTAAAGTATTTTTCCAGGAAAGTTATCTTTAAACCAGCTACAAGCTGACTTTATAGAATTTGGTCGTATGCAATAAACTGGATCTATTGGTTTAACGTTGCTTATTAACTCGTCAACCGAATTAAATCTCTGCATCCCATGTGTCCCCTTTTTTTGTTACACAAAAAAACTTATAAAAAATCTTCTTAAGTTCGTATTTATAGAAATGACTAGTAATGTAAAGCATTAATTTAGACTATTGAAAAATCAATTTTAGAGCCTATATCTATCTCGAGTTTAATTTTTAAAAAATAAAATCTATGATAGAAGATAAAACAAAAAAAAATCTCCGAAAAATCACCGATTTTGCTGATAAATCCTTGCTTATTGTCGATGACGATAACCCTTTTAGAGATAGGTTGGCTAGAGCAATGGAAAAGAAAGGCTTTAAAACTGTTCAGGCTGGCAGTGTAAATGAGGGTATAACTATGGCAAAAAATTCACCTCCTACGTTTGCTGTCGTAGATTTACGCCTAGGTGATGGTAATGGCCTAGAAGTAGTAAAAGAAATACAAAGTATAAAAAATGACAGTAAAATAGTTATGCTCACAGGATATGGAAATATTCCAACAGCAGTTGCAGCAGTGAAAGCAGGCGCTATTGATTACATACCGAAACCTGCTGATGCCGATGATGTTGAAAGTGCTCTTTTAGCGAAACCAGAATCAAAAGCTATACCACCTGAAAACCCAATGTCTGCAGACAGAGTTAAATGGGAGCACATTCACAGAGTTTTTGAATTATGTAACAGAAACGTTTCTGAAACAGCCCGAAGATTAAAAATGCATCGAAGAACATTACAAAGAATTCTTTCTAAGAGATCTCCTAGATAAATTTTCTTATTTTATAAATTTGTGTAGATAGGACTGTTAAAATTAAAAGTTTATAAGTTTCTATAATTAAAAATGGTTTAGCGCCAATTTGAAAAACACCATATAAACTTATTTCTTTTCCTGAGTAAAAATTTAAATTTATCCATAGCCAAATTAAACCAAGCATGTAAATAAAACTCACTGAAAAAACCAATTTTAAAAATGTTAAAAGTGGATCTGAATTAATCCTAAAATATCCTGAAAAAAATCCTCCAATTATGAAACCAAATAAATAGCCACTGGTTGGTCCTTGAAAATAGATTAGACCACCACCTTTTGCAAAAACTGGCATACCTAAAGCACCTTCAATTAAATATAAAACGATTGTAGCTGTAGCAATTTTGTATCCAAAAGCCATACCTAATAATAAAACAGCAAATGTTTGCATTGTAACTGGGACTGGGGCCAAAGGAGTTTGAATTTTAGAAGATACACTAAGAAGCAAAGTTCCTAGTAACGTCACCAAAGTAACTTTAATTACTTTATTAAATTCAATTTTTTTAATTGCTTCCATACTACTATAATACTACTTTTTTTAATCAAATCTAGCTTTTTGTAAGATCAACAAAAACGTCTTCTAAATTGCCTTCTTCAGTTGAAATATCAAAAATTTCTATACCTGAATTTTTAACCTTATTTATCACTTCATCTATTTTATGTTTTCCTCTTTCATAAGTAACTGTTATTTCATTATTGGAATTATATGAAAATTTAATTCCATTTGCTTCACTCGAGGTAATGTTATTTATTTTTTTTACTTTAAAAATAACTTTTTTATTTTTAATACTATTTAATAAATTTTCTGTTGTATCTAACTTAATTAAATTTCCTTTATTTATAATCGCAATTCTATTGCACATTTCTTCTGCTTCGTACATTAAGTGTGTAGTTAAAATTATCGTTACTCCTTGCTTATTTAGTTTTTTTACGTTGTTCCATAAATTTTTTTTCAGCTCAACATCGACACCTGCGGTCGGTTCGTCCAAAACTAAAATGGGAGGCCTATGAACCATAGCTTTGGCAATTAATAACCGCCTTTTCATACCGCCCGACAAACTTCTAGCATAAGTGTTAGCTTGGTTTTCAAGAGATACCATTTTTAATATTTCATTAGTAATTCTATCTTTTTTTGGTATTCCGTATAAACCGGCATGAAGCTCTAAAAGTTTCCCGGGACTAAAAAATGGATCTAAATTTACTTCTTGAGGAACAATTCCAATGGAGGATCTTACTTGCCTGGGATTTTGGTCTATATCATGACCCCAAACATTTACATTTCCAGAATTTTTAATAACTATGCCAGCTAGTATATTTAAGAAGGTTGTTTTTCCGGCACCATTTGGACCTAACAATCCAAAAATTTCGCCCTGTTTCACCTCTAAGTTTAAATTATTTAAAGCAGTAATCTTCTTTAAAGATTTTCTAGAATAAATTTTGGTTAATTTTTCTACTTTTAAAGCATTTTTTTTATTCATGATTATTTAGCTTTTATATATCCATAACACTATTTAAAATAGGTTAATATTAATCTATGAATTCCATTAAAAAAACTGATCATTTTTACTTAATTGATGGCTCGGGATATATTTTTAGAGCCTATTATGCATTGCCCCCGCTTTCAAGAAAGAGCGATGGACTTCCAACAGGAGCAGTTAGTGGGTTTTGTTCTATGTTGTTTAAATTTTTAGAAGATTTAAGTTCTGACGATTCAAATGAAAGACCAACACATTTAGCTGTTATATTTGATTCAGCGAGAAAAAATTTTAGAAATGATATTTATAAAGAGTATAAAGCTAATCGAACCGAAGCACCTGAAGATTTAGCTCCTCAATTTGAGTATATTAGAAAATCTGTTAAAGCATTTAATTTACCATCTATAGAGCTGCTCAATTATGAAGCCGATGATTTAATAGCTACTTATGCAAAAAAAATTATAAAAGCAGGAGCTAAAGTAACAGTTATTTCTTCAGATAAAGATTTAATGCAATTAGTGTCAGACAATATAAGATTGTACGATCCCATGAAAAGTAAAGTTTTGGGAGAAAAAGAAGTAATTGAAAAATTTGGGGTTAAACCACATCAAGTTATCGATGTGCAATCGTTAGCAGGAGATTCTTCAGATAATATTCCAGGTGTTCCAGGAATAGGAATAAAGACTGCATCAGAACTTATAAATAAATATAAAACTTTAGATGCTCTATTACAAAGAGCTGATGAGATTCCTCAAAATAAAAGAAGAGAAACGTTATTAGCAAATAAAGATAAAGCACTTTTAAGCAGGAAATTAGTAACTCTCAAAGATGACGTACCAATCGAAGACAATTTAAATAGTTTTATTTTAAAAGAAGTTGATAAAAATAAACTTTATGATTTTTTAAGGGAGATGGAATTTAATAAATTATTAAGTAGAGCTATAAGTTTTTATGGCGAGACAGAAAATAAAATTAATAATCAGAAAATCTTCAAACCTCTACACAAAGTTGATATCAAAGCTTATGAAAGCATTGTAGATGAAAAAATTTTAGATAAATGGATAAAAATTTTACAGGAACAATCTGTTATTTCTGTTGATACAGAAACCTCATCGTTAAATGCATTAGACGCTGACCTTGTTGGCATTTCATTTAGTTATGCAACCAACAAAGCTTGTTACATACCATTGGCTCATAAAAACATTAAGGGTTTAAAAAAAGAATTGGTGTTAAAAAAAATCAAGCCAATATTGGAAGATCCAAGCATACAAAAAGTTGGTCAAAATATTAAATTTGATTTAATTATTCTTAAACAAAATAATATCGAAGTTAATCCAATTGAAGATACAATGTTAATTTCATATACACTTGATGCAGGAACAAATAGACATAACCTAGACACGCTTTCCGCACTTCACCTAAACCATAAAACTATTTCTTATAAGGAATTAGTTGGGACTGGAAAAAATAAATTAAATTTCTCTGATATTGAATTAGAAAAAGCCACAGAATATGCAGCTGAAGATGCAGATGTAACATTAAGACTTTATAATCTTCTTAAAAAAAGACTTGATGAGGAAAAATTAAATAAAATTTACGAATCTTTTGAAAAGCCTATGGTAAAATTATTATCAAAACTAGAAATTAACGGTATTAAGGTTGATGATATATATCTAAAAAAACTTTCTAAAAATTTTGAAGAAAAATTAAAAAAAATTGAAAAGGAAATATATAAAATAGCCAACAAAGAATTTAATATTGCTTCTCCCAAACAACTTGGCGAAATAATTTATAATGAACTTAAAATTGCTAAACTTAAGAAAACAAAAAAAGGAAGTTTAGCAACAAGCGCAAATATACTGGAAGATCTTGCTCTAGGTGGGCATGCATTTCCTAAATTAGTACTAGAATGGAGACAAATTTCTAAACTTAAAAATACTTATTCTGATGCATTACAAGACCATATAAGCAAAAAGTCAAAAAGAGTTCATACCTCTTTCTTGTTAGCAGCTACCAATACTGGAAGGTTAGCTTCTAGTGATCCAAATTTACAAAATATTCCAATTAAATCGGAAGAAGGAAAAGAAATTAGAAAAGCATTTATAGCTGAGAAAAAAAATATATTAATTTCTGCTGATTACAACCAAATAGAAATGAGAATTTTAGCTGATATGGCCGACGTAAAACAATTAAAAAAAGCTTTTAAAAATAAAGAAGACATTCATAGTTTGACCGCAAGCCAGGTTTTTAATGTACCAATTAATAAGGTAAATGAGGACCTAAGAAGAAAAGCAAAGACAATTAATTTTGGTATCATTTATGGAATTACTCAGTATGGGTTAGCTAAACAAATTTCTGTATCAAATCAAGAAGCTTTAGATTTTATAAATGCTTATTTTAAAAAATTTCCAGAAATAAAAGATTATATGAATACAACAATAAGTTTTTGCAGAAAAAAGGGTTATGTAAATAATATTTTTGGGAGAAGAATTCATCTCAGAGGTATTAATGATAAGAACTTTAATGTGAGAAGTTTTCAGGAAAGAGCTGCAATCAATGCTCCAATACAAGGATCAGCAGCAGATATAATTAGATTAGCAATGATTAAAATTAATAAATTAAATGAAAATGATAAAAAATTTCAAACAAATATGTTGCTACAAATACACGATGAACTCATATTTGAATGTTTAGAAAAAGATGAAACATATATTAAAAAAAGTATTAAAGAGGCCATGGTCTCAATCTCCAATTCCGAGTATCATATGTTTTCAATACCGCTAGAAGTAAATATAAATTCAGGATATAATTGGGGCGAAGCACATTAAAACATCACTTGTACTTGCCCAATTTGTGCCAATTTAGTAATTTTATATGGAGCATATTTTTTATTATGAGTCACACAATTGCATTAGTAGATGATGATAGAAACATACTTACTAGCATAAGTATGGCTTTAGAAAATGAAGGTTTCAAAGTACAAACATATATTGATGCTGAAAATGCATTAGTAGGTATAAGTAGAAATCCACCTGATTTGGCGGTTATAGATATTAAAATGCCCAGAATGGATGGAGAGGAATTGCTTAAGAGATTAAGAAAAAAAACTACAATTCCGATACTATTTTTAACTTCAAAAGATGAAGAAGTAGACGAATTGCTAGGTTTAAAACTTGGGGCTGATGATTTTATAAAAAAATCTGGAGGTTTTTCTATAAAAGTTCTTATCGAAAGAATAAGAGTTCAATTAAGAAAAAAGGTAAATACTGCAGATGATTCAAAAAATTTAATTAAGCACGGCAAATTGGTTCTTGATCCATCTCAACTTGAGTGTGAATGGAATGGTAAATCTCTCCCAGAAAAACTTACAACAACAGAATTTTTAATTGTTAAAGAACTGGCAAAAAGACCAGGCATAATTAAAGAACGAGCTCAGCTAATGGATATAGCTTATAAAGATAATACAGATATAGAGGATAGAACTATAGATAGTCATGTTAAAAGGATAAGAAAAAAATTTAAGAAAGTGGACACAAGTTTTTCTGCAATTGAAACAAGATATGGTAGCGGGTACAGATGGAATGTTAGTTAATGAAATCCAATTTTTTTAGTTCAAGCTCAATTTTAAGAAAATTTCTAGTTTTTAATTTAATTGTTTTTTTATTTTTAGGTATTTTTACTTTTCTTTATCTTAATGCAATAAAGCCTAATTTGATAAAAAATAGATCTGATGAGCATTCAAAAATTATAAATAATACTCTGGACCATATTAATAGGTTAAATATTGAATTTACTAAAGAAGGGACTATTGAATTTTTATTATCTACAAGATTTTTGTTTCAAAATTTAGATCGCGTGCAATTATATGATCTGAACTATAATTTATTAGCAGATACAGATACGTTAGATTTGGCACAAAATGCTTTTGTTGTTAGTCAAAATGTCCAAGAAACATCAATAGATGAACCTGATGAGAATATAGATGCTAATGAAAATGCCAAAACAACATATGACGAAACTTCTAATATTGAAAATTACGTAAAAAAATATTCAGAAAAAAGCGATACAAATGAAAAATTAATTATTAACGAAACTATCAATAATAACTTTTATGTTATGACTATAAATTTAGTAAAAATAGATGAAGTAAGTAAAGGATATATCGTAGTTTCTGAAATCGCCAATGATATATTAATTGCAGTAGAAGAAAGAAAAAATTTTATATTAAGAACTGTTTTTTCTGTAGCATTAGTTATTTTTATTTTTTCAGTATTTTTAAACAAATATATTTTAAAACCAATAAGATCACTAGTTTTATACACAAAAGCTATTAAAGAAAAGGATGTTAAGATAAGCAAACACGAAAAATATTTACTTAGAAAAGATGAGGTTGGTCAATTATCCAGATCATTAAATGAAATGACAGAAGATCTTTATAAGAGAATAGGCGCAGCCGAATCCTTTTCATCCGACCTTGCGCACGAAATTAGAAATCCATTGACATCACTAAAGGGCGCTGCAGAAGTATTGGATAATACAACTGACATTGAGAAAAGAAGAAAATTAATAAAAATCATAGACCATGACGTAGAAAGGATAGAAAGATTAATTACAGATTATTCTCAAATCTTAAAAGATGAAGCAACTTTTTCTAGAACTAAAATGAAAAAAATTGACTTAACAAATGTGGTGACATCTGTTGTTGAGGATTTTAATAGCGACTTATTAAATTCAAATAAAAGAATAAATATAAATATTAATTATTCTAATTTGAATGGTTCAAAATTAAATGTGTTAGGTGTAGAAAGCAAACTTGAACAAATTGTTGCGAATCTTTTAGATAATGCTGTTTCATTTAGCCCAACTAATAGTAAAATATTTGTTAGTTGCAATATGAAGGATAAAAATGCCCAATTAATTGTTGAGGATGAGGGACCAGGTTTTAATGAAAAAAATATTGATAAAATATTTAGTAGATTTTACAGCAACAGACCTGAAAAGTTTGGAAAGCATTCAGGCCTAGGATTAAATATAGTAAAAAACATTGTAGAATTGCATGGAGGCTCAATTCAAGCTTCTAATCAATTAAAAAATAAAAAAGGAGCTCGAATCGAGGTTCTATTGCCCATTTATAACTAATCAATAAATATCAAAAAGTTGATAATTTCATATTTACTTGTTAAATAGATTCAAATTATGCATCAAGATTTTAAAGTAAAAGATATAAACCAAGCAGATTTCGGAAGAAAAGAAATTTCCATAGCCGAAACCGAAATGCCAGGTTTAATGGCCTTAAGAAAAGAATACAAAGGAAAAAAACCTCTTAAAGGAGCAAGAATTTTAGGATGCTTGCATATGACAATCCAAACCGCAGTTTTAATAGAAACTTTAGTTGACCTAGGGGCTGATGTGAGATGGTCATCCTGTAATATTTTTTCAACGCAAGATCACGCTGCTGCAGCGATAGCAAAAGCTGGAATTCCAGTTTATGCTTGGAAAGGAGAAACAGAGAAAGAATATTGGTGGTGTATAAAACAAACTATTGAAGGAAAAAAAGATTGGCAACCTAATATGCTTTTAGATGACGGAGGCGACCTAACTGCTTTAATGCATAAAAGTTATAAGAATCTTTTAAAATCAGTAAAAGGTTTATCTGAAGAAACAACTACAGGAATTAAAGCATTAAAAAAAATGGAGGCAGAAAAAACACTTTTAGTTCCAGCAATTAATGTTAATGATTCTGTTACTAAATCTAAATTTGATAATTTGTATGGATGTAGAGAAAGTTTAGTTGATGGAATTAAAAGAGCCACTGATGTTATGATGTCAGGCAAAACCGCTATTGTTGCGGGATTTGGAGATGTGGGCAAAGGCAGCGCCGCTTCATTAAGACAAAGCGGAGCCAGAGTAATGGTTACTGAAGCAGATCCTATTTGTGCTTTACAAGCTGCCATGGAGGGATACGAAGTAGTGTTGATGGATGAGGCAATTGGTAATGCAGATATTGTAGTAACCGCAACAGGTAATAAAGATATTGTTACTGCTGATCATATGAGAAAAATGAAAGATCGTTCAATACTTTGTAACATTGGACATTTTGATAATGAAATTCAAGTAGAGTCTTTAAAAAATTATAAATGGAACGAAATTAAACCACAGGTACATGAAATAGAATTTCCAGATAAAAAAAGAATACTTCTTCTTGCTGAAGGAAGGCTGGTTAATCTAGGATGTGCGACAGGTCACCCAAGTTTTGTTATGAGTGCTTCCTTTACAAATCAAACTATTGCTCAAATAGAACTTTGGAATCACTCTGAGAAATACGAAAAAAAGGTATATGTTTTACCTAAACATTTGGATGAAAAAGTTGCGATGCTTCATTTAAATAAAGTTGGAGCCAAACTAACAAAGCTTACAAAAGATCAGGCTGATTACATTAGCGTTGATGTTAAGGGTCCTTTTAAATCTGATAGCTATCGCTACTAAAAGTAGTAGATGCATTTAAAATCATTAGAAGATACAAAAAATTTTTCAGAAAGCATTTCAAATATAATAAAAGCAGGTGATGTAATTTTTCTATATGGAGAAATTGGTTCGGGAAAAACAACTTTCACAAGATTTGTTATTAATTATTTTGAAAGCAAGAATAAAATTAAAAATAGCGATGTACTAAGTCCAACATTCAATATAGTTTATGATTATGATGTAGGAGAAGAAAAGATTTTGCATTACGATTTATACAGACTAAAAAATTATAATGATATTTCTCAGTTAGACATATTCGAAAATTCAAACGAATATATTAAAATTGTAGAATGGCCAGAACTTATTGAACAAAAGCCAAAAGACAGAATTGATATTTTTTTTCAGTATTCTAAATTAATTAATTCTAGGGAAATTAAAATTATCGGGCTTGGTAAATGGAAAGATTATAAATTCAATGAAATCTAAAATAATCCCAATTGCAGGAGATGCCTCTTTTAGAAAATTTTATAGATTTACCTTAAAAAAGAAAAGCAAAATTATTGTTATAGCTGAAAAAGAAAAATATAAAAATTTAGTTGCTTATTCTGCAATAAATAGATTTTTAAGAGATAATAAGATTTTAGCTCCGCAGCTTTATGAGATTAATTTTACCAAAGGCATAATGATAATCGAGGACTTTGGGAATTTTTCTTTTTATAAATTAATTATTAATAAAAAAAATAAATTTTTAACTTATACCGAACTTGTAGATTTGTTAATTAAAATTCAAAAAATAAAACCAAAATATAAAATAAAAAATTTTATGGGAAAAACTCACAAAATAGAAAAATATTCTATAAGACATTTAATGAAAGAGTCAGATTTATTTTTTGATTGGTATTTACCATTATTTATAAATAATAAAAAAACAATAAATATAAAAAAAAAATCTAAACAGATTTTGTTAAAGCTTTATAAAAAATTAAATTTTTCAAATTCATATTTTGTTCATAGAGATTTTCATCTTCAAAATTTAATGAAAGTAGGCAAGAAAATAGGGGTGATCGATAGCCAGGATGCTTTAATTGGAAATCCCGCCTATGATCTTGTTTCACTAGTAGACGACGTAAGAATCAAAACTTCTGCAAAACTTAAAAGTAAAATTTGCAATTATTATTTCAAAAAAACTTTAAAAATACATAAAGCAAACAAAAATAAGTTCTTAGAGGATTTTAATATATTATCTATTCAAAGAAATTTAAAAATAATTGGTATTTTTTCTAGACTATATAAAAGAGATAAAAAGCCTAAATATTTAAAGTTTATTCCTTATGCTTGGCAGTTGTTAGAGATGAGATTAAATTCAAGAACTTTTTTAGAGTTAAAAAAAATTCTTGATATTAATATTTCAAAAAAGTTTAGAAAAAAAATTATAAGTAAATGAAGGTATCTATTCTCTTCCCAAAAATTTTTGATCATCCTTTTACTTATATAAGTGAAATTTCAGAAAAACTAAACATAGGTGATTTTGTAAAGGCCCCGTTCGGCTCTTCTGAAATTACAGGGATAGTTTGGCCATATGAACAAAAAACTAAAAAAAAATTTAAAATAAGGAAAATTTCTAAAAAGATAAATGTTGAGAATTTAAATCTGTCAATGATCGAATTTATATCCTGGTTTTCAAAATACAATCTAGTGCCATTGGGGATGTCCTTAAAAATGTGTTTGTTAAATAAAGATGTTGTTGAAAAGAATTTTAGTAAAGAATTTAATAAATTTAAAATTAAATTTCATAATGATAAATTTTTTCTTAGCGATGAACAAAGAAAATCCTTGTCATTTATTAGAAAAATTGGAAACAGTTATAATGTAACTGTTATCGAAGGAGCAACAGGTTCAGGAAAAACATTTGTTTATTTTAATAGAATTAAAGATTTAATAGATAAGGGGAAGCAAGCACTTATTCTACTTCCTGAAATTGCGCTTACAAATCAATTTAGTAGAAGATTCAAAGAATTTTTTGGAAGCGAACCTGCTATTTGGCATTCGGGAACTACTAAAAAAAAAAAATCTATAATATGGAAAGGAATAACAGAAAAAAAAATTAAAATAGTCATTGGCGCAAGATCATCACTTTTTTTGCCATTTAAAAATTTAGGTATCATTATTGTTGATGAAGAACATGACACTTCTTACAAACAAGACGAAGGTATTTCTTATAATGCTAGAGATATGGCTATCACTAGAGCTTCTTTAGAAAATATACCAATAAATTTGGTAACTTCTGTTCCTTCAGTAGAAACATATAATAATATTGTTAATAAAAAATATTATGTAACAAAATTGGAAAAAAGATATAGGGAGGCACCCTTACCGAATGTTGAAATTATAAATCTTCATTACGAAACTCCAAAAAAAGGATTTTGGATAGCAAATAAAACAATAGAAAAAGTTGATAAATATTTAGACAAAGGTGATCAAATATTATTTTTTTTAAATAGAAGAGGTTATGCGCCTTTTGTGATATGTAAAAAGTGTGGGCAAAAATTCCAATGTCCTAATTGTGCAATAAATTTAAATTTTCATAAAAAGATTAATAAGTTACTTTGCCATTATTGTGGATTTAAATCCGTATTATCAAGATTATGTTTTGATAAAAAAAATTGTGATTTATCATTTTGCGGACCTGGGGTAGAAAGAATTTTTAAGGAATTAAAAGAAATATATCCTAAAAAAAAAATAGAAATATTTTCTAGTGACACTTTAAAAAGAAATTCTTCTGATATACTTTTTAAAAAAGTTGAAAAAAAAGAGATTGATATTTTAGTGGGGACTCAATTATTATCTAAAGGTTTTCATTTCCCAAGACTAAATTGCATTGTTGTTGTTGATGCCGATTTCTCATCTCATGGTTATGATCTTAGGACTGCAGAAAAGAATATTCAATTGTATCACCAATTAAGCGGAAGAGCGGGAAGAGAAGGAAAACAGTCATCAATTTATTTTCAAACATATACACCCAATGATGAAATTCTTTTAAATATATCTAAAAATGATCCGCATGAATTTTTACATAAAGAACTTTTATTAAGAAAAGAAAAAAAATTACCTCCCTTTTATAGACTGATATCTCTAATTATTTCTGGAAAAAATGAAACTTTAATAATGAAATTTGCTACGCAAGTTAAATCGCAACTACCCAAAATAAATCAAGTAAACATATTAGGGCCAGTTTTAGCTCCAATAGCAAAGCTAAGAAAAAAATATAGATGCAGGATTTTAATAAAATGTCCAAAAAATTTGTTTATTCAAAAATATTTAGTTAAGTCATTAAATGAAATAAAAATTAAATATGGAATGAAACTAGAGGTTGATGTAGACCCCATTAATTTCAGTTAAATAATGGTTTTATTAACATTATAAAGACAAAAAGTTACATTAGAAGATGTTGAATTTATTCCAATAATCTCATACAAAACGAGTCTTTTAGGAGCAAAAATTGAGTTCAAAATCAACATTTTCAAATTCAACATCAAAGAGCTATGCTCTAGCTCTTTACCAGCTTGCAAAGGAGAATTCCGAGCTGGATAAGGTAGAAAATGAAATGAATGGCCTTAAAAAGTTACTAATTGATAGTTTGGATTTTAAAGATATGATTTTAAATCCAACAGTCCAAAAAGAAGAAAAAAAAAATGTTATTTCTAGTATAACTCAAAGCAATAATTTTTCTGCCACCAGCAAAAAATTTCTAGGTTTTTTAACTATTAAAAACAGATTGTTTTTTTTAAATCAAATTATTGAAAGTTTTTTAAATTTTTTAACAAGCAGCAAAGGTGAATTAAAAGCAAAACTTTTATCCTCAAAAAAATTGTCAAAAATTGAAATCGAAAAAATAGAAAACGATTTATCAACAGATTTTAAATCCCCAATCAAAATAGAATATAAACACGAACCAAATTTGGTGGGGGGATTAATTATTCAAGTTGGTAGCATTATGGTTGATGCTTCAATAAAAAATAAATTAAAACAATTAGAAAAAAGTATGATCGAGGCTTAATATGCAAATAAATCCTTCAGAAGTAACAAAAATACTAAAAGAACAAATTAAAAAATTTGGTGAAAAGGCCGAGATCAGTGAAGTTGGTCAAGTTCTTTCGGTTGGAGACGGTATAGCCAGAGTTTATGGTTTGGACAACGTTCAAGCTGGAGAGATGGTAGAGTTTTCTAAAGGATTAAAAGGAATGGCTCTAAATTTAGAAAAAGATAATGTTGGCGTAGTAATCTTTGGAGATGATAGATCTATTAAAGAAGGTGATGTTGTTAAAAGAACAGGAACAATTGTAGATACTCCCGTAGGAAAAAGTTTATTAGGAAGAGTAGTTGATGCATTAGGGAATCCTATAGATGGAAAGGATGAGCTTGATAAAAAATTAGAAAGAAAAAGAGTAGAAGTAAAGGCTCCCGGCATAATTCCAAGACAGTCAGTAAATCAACCCATGCAAACAGGCCTTAAGGCAATTGATAGTTTGATACCAATTGGCAGAGGTCAAAGAGAATTAATTATTGGAGATAGACAAACAGGCAAGACTGCAGTAGCGATTGATACAATTATTAATCAAAAAGAAATTAATAAATCAGGTGAAGAAAAAGATAAACTTTACTGCATATATGTTGCGATCGGCCAAAAAAGATCAACAGTTGCTCAAATAGTTAAATCTTTAGAAGATGCTGGAGCAATGGAATACACAACCATTGTATCAGCTACCGCATCTGATCCAGCGCCACTACAATTTTTGGCACCTTATACAGGGTGTACAATGGGAGAGTATTTTAGAGATAATGGTATGCACGCATTAATAATTTATGATGATTTATCAAAACAAGCTGTAGCGTATAGACAAATGTCTTTATTATTGAGAAGACCTCCAGGAAGAGAAGCCTACCCGGGGGATGTCTTTTATTTACACAGCAGATTATTGGAAAGAGCAGCAAAGCTTAATGATGAAAAAGGTGGAGGGTCTTTAACTGCACTTCCAATTATTGAGACACAAGCTGGAGATGTTTCTGCTTATATACCTACCAATGTAATTTCGATTACAGATGGTCAAATCTTTTTAGAAACTGAATTATTTAATCAAGGCATAAGACCGGCAGTGAATGTTGGATTATCAGTGTCGAGAGTAGGTTCTGCCGCACAAACAAAAGCTATGAAAAAAGTAGCAGGTTCAATAAAGTTAGAATTGGCTCAGTATAGAGAGATGGCGGCATTTGCACAATTCGGATCAGATTTAGATGCGGCTACGCAAAAACTTTTAAACAGAGGGTCAAAATTAACAGAGCTATTAAAACAAAATCAATATTCTCCAATGACTGTAGCACAACAAGTAATAGCAATTTTTTCAGGTGTAAGAGGATTTTTAGATGATGTGGATTTATCAAAAATAAAAAGATTAGAAAAAGATATTTATGAAGAGATTAAATTATCAAGTCCAGATATTATTGATAGCATTAATAATACAGGGAAATTAGATGATACAGTAGAAAAAAAACTTATTTCAGTTATTGAAGAATTTAAAAAAAAAAGCGTTAAGTAATATTTATGCCTAGTTTAGATGATTTAAAAAAAAGGATTTATAGTGTTAAATCTACTCAAAAAATAACCAAAGCAATGAAAATGGTTGCTGCCGCAAAACTTAGAAGAGCCCAAGAAAATGCTGAAAGAGGCAGACCTTTTTCAGAAAAAATGAATAATATTATACTTAATTTAAGCAGCTCGATTTCAGATAAAGAAAACGCATCAAAATTTCTTGTTGGCACAGGAAAAGAAAATGTCCATTTATGCGTTGTAATAACAGCAGACAGAGGTCTTTGTGGAGGATTTAATACCAACATATGTAAAAAGGCAAAAAATTATTTTGAAAAAATTATAAAAGAGGGCAAAACTTTAAAAATTTTTTCAGTAGGGTCTAAGGGTCACGATCAGTTAAAAAGAGTTTATGGAAGTTATATAATAGAGAAAGTAAATTTTAAAGGTTACAAAAAAGTTACATATAAAGAAGCCGAAGAAGTTGGAAAAAAAATCATACAACTATTCAATAATGGAGAATTCGATGTTTGCAAAATTTTCTACAACAAATTTAAAAATGTCATTACACAAATTCCTCAACAGCAACAAATAATTCCTATTCAAAAATTGGAAAATGAAGAAAAGAAACAAATAGAAAATTCTTATGAATTTGAACCAGAGGAAAATGAAATACTTGATGATTTGCTTCCTCGAAATATTTCTACACAAATATTTAAAGCTATTCTGGAAAATGCAGCTAGTGAACAAGGTTCAAGAATGACTGCTATGGATAATGCTACAAGAAATGCAGGAGATTTAGTAGATAAACTAACTATTACTTACAATAGAAGCAGGCAGGCTGCAATAACGAAGGAACTTATTGAAATTATATCTGGAGCAGAAAGTTTATAATAATGAGCGATAAATTTGGAAAAATTACACAAGTAATTGGAGCAGTAGTCGACGTTCAATTTGACAATGAATTGCCTGAAATATTAACTGCATTAGAATGTGATAATTCTGGAAATAGGCTAGTATTAGAAGTTGCTCAGCATTTAGGAGAAACGTCCGTTAGAACTATTGCTATGGATAGTACCGAGGGCCTTAAGAGAGGAGATAAAGTGATTAACACAGGCTCACCAATTAAAATACCAGTAGGACCAGAAACTTTAGGCAGAATAATTAATGTTATAGGAGAACCCATTGACCAAAAGGGAGAAGTTAAAGCGAAAGAAAATTGGCCTATCCATAGACCTGCCCCAAAATTTACAGATCAATCTACGGAAACAGAAATTTTAACTACAGGAATTAAAGTTGTAGATTTGCTTGCTCCTTATTCAAAAGGCGGAAAAATAGGACTTTTTGGAGGAGCTGGCGTGGGAAAAACTGTAATTATAATGGAATTAATTAATAATATTGCAAAAGCACATGGTGGATTTTCCGTTTTTGCTGGCGTTGGAGAAAGAACAAGAGAAGGAAATGATTTATACCATGAGATGATAGAATCCGGAGTAATTAAGCCTGATGGAAAAGGTTCCAAAGCCGCTTTAGTTTATGGTCAAATGAACGAACCTCCGGGAGCAAGAGCAAGAGTCGGCTTAACAGGTTTAACAGTTGCTGAATATTTTAGAGATAAAGAGGGGCAAGACGTTTTATTTTTCGTAGATAATATATTTAGGTTTACACAAGCAGGATCGGAAGTATCGGCTCTTTTAGGAAGGATTCCTTCAGCCGTGGGCTATCAACCAACTTTGGCAACCGATATGGGTAATTTACAAGAAAGAATAACAACAACAAACAAAGGTTCAATAACATCGGTACAAGCCATATATGTTCCTGCTGATGACCTGACAGATCCTGCGCCAGCAACTTCTTTTGCGCATTTAGATGCTACTACCGTTTTGTCAAGGCAAATTGCAGAATTAGGAATATATCCTGCTGTAGATCCATTAGATTCAACATCTAGAATTCTTGATCCAAGAATAGTTGGCGATGAACATTATAGAGTTGCAAGAGAAGTTCAAAGAATTTTGCAAAGTTATAAATCTTTACAAGATATTATTGCAATTTTAGGTATGGATGAACTTTCAGAAGAAGACAAGTTAACAGTTGCAAGAGCCAGAAAAATACAAAAATTTTTATCACAACCATTTTTTGTTGCAGAAGTTTTTACAGGTTTTCCAGGTAAACTTGTAGATCTTGAGGCTACAATCAAAGGATTCGATGCTATATGTAAAGGTGAATATGATCATCTGCCAGAAAATGCATTTTATATGGTTGGAACAATTGAAGAAGCCGTCAGCAAAGCAGAGAAAATGGCTAAAGAAGCAGCAGCTTAATGGAAGATAATTTTAAATTAGAAATAATTAGTCCAGAAAAAATTTTATTTTCAGAATCTGTAAAAATGGTTACCCTTCCTTCTTATGAAGGTGATATGAGTATATTAAAAAATCATATTCCTATAATAAGTTTTTTAAGACCAGGTAAAGTTAAAATTAAAAAAAATGAAGAAAATTTTGAAGAGTTTTTTTTTCAAGATGGAACCATAGAATTTATGGGTAACAACTTAATAATTCTCTCATCTTCTGCCATAAATATAAAAAATTTATCAACAGAATATTTAGAAAACCTATTAAAAATTACTCAAGAAACTCTTAACAAAAAAGACATAACAGATCATGATCGTTATATACTTAGTCATAAACTTGATGCACTAAAAGAAATAAGAGTCTAATTTTATATAAAATTTGATAATTCTTTACTAATTTTTTCATAAATACTAATTTTAAAATCTACTACAACTACAGGGAGTTGCGTTGGATCGATCCATTTCCATTTTAAAAATTCAGGTTTTTTTGTATTTATGTTAATTTCCTCGTTTTTCCCTAAAAATTTCATAATAAACCACTTTTGTTTTTGCCCCCTATATTTTCCTTTCCAAATTTTTCCTACAAGATGTTTTGGCAAATCATATATTAGCCAATCATCTAATTCTTTAATTAGTTTTACGGTTTTTATACTAGTTTCTTCTTCAAGTTCTCTTTTTGCTGCATCTAAAAAATTTTCATTTTCGTCAACACCACCCTGCGGCATTTGCCAATAATTTCCTGGATTATCAATTCTTTGACCTACAAACACTTTGTTATTATTATTTAAAAGAACGATACCTACACCAAGCCTTAAAGGCATTTCTTGATTTTTTTCCATCAAGCTCTAACCATTAAGAAGATTTACAGCGTAATCTAACTGATTATCAGTATCGGTATTAATTACAAATTCTTCACCTTTTTCTTCTATTAAGATATCAGGATCAACACCTACTTCAGAAATAGATTTTCCAGAAGGTAAATAATATTTTGATATTGTTAACCTTATGGCTCCATTATTTTCTAGTGGAATTATAGACTGCACCGATCCTTTCCCATAAGTTGTTTCACCTAATAGTATTGCTCTTTTTTGATCTTGAAGAGCTCCAGCAACTATTTCAGAAGCAGATGCTGATCCACCATTGATTAGAACAACAATTGGTTTTCCATCAATGTAATCTTTCTTTTTTGCTCTATATCTTCTAATATCTTTTTTCTCTCTTCCTCTAGTAGAAACTATTTCTCCTCTTTTTAAAAAAATATCTGTAACTCTTACCGCCTGACTCAAAAGACCCCCTGGATTTGATCGAAGATCTAAAACATATCCTTTAATATTTGGATTTTCTTCTTGAATTTTTTTAATTGATTTTAATAAACCATCTTCTGTTTGTTCAGTAAATGAAGTAATTCTTAAATATCCAATGTTGTCGTATATTTCATGTTTTACTGATTGAATTTTAATAATGTCTCTAACAATTCTTACTTCAAAAGGTTCAGTTCCATCCCTTGAAACTGTTATCGTTATTGGTTCACCTTTTTCACCTCTCATCAAATCTACAGCTTCATTAAGCGTTAATCCAAAAA
>MDTE01005924.1_pt1 | contig 33519 bp, 29 predicted proteins | sample 811231 | NCBI WGS metagenome assembly MDTE01 (sample SAMN05326651, study PRJNA326480) | marine metagenome | isolation source: seawater | place: Indian Ocean: Red Sea | collected 2010
GCCGAAGGTCTCAATGTCACCAAAACTCAGATGCTATTGCTGCAGAAAATTGAGGAACTCACCCTCTATACCATTCAGCAGCAAGAGCAACTCAAGGCACAGCAAGAGCAAATCAGATCATTAGTAAAAGAGGTATCAGATTTAAAAGACCCATCGAGCTAAATCAAACAGGCCCGTGGTGATAGGAAGCACTTCCTATCACCACGGTTAGTTACTACCTCTAGAGAGTCCGTTCATTTTGACATTGATTGACTCGCCCCTCTCTCCATCTATATTCTTCTTGCATCGGTAGGAACGTGAATTTCGACCATGTTCTGGGTAGAGACTTTTGGATTAAGCTTGCACCATGCAGTGCAGTCAAAGGAGGCGCTATGGCCATGGAAAATGAAGAACTCCGCAACCAGATGCTTGAGGCCTGCCGAGTGCTGGCTGCTTGTGGATTGGGATCAGGTATTGGCGGGCATGTTTCCGTAAGATATCAGGATGAACCTTATTTCTATATGCATGCCTTTGATCGCACTTTCGAGGAGATGCAGCTTGAAGACATTTTGCTGTTTGACTTCGAAGGTAAACCTGTGGATGAGGGGCGCTCTCCCAGTCTTGGCATTGAGTTCCATCACGGCATCTACAAACAGAGGCCGGACGTTCAGTCAATTGTTCATACACATGGCTTCTGGATTACCGCACAGGCAGCTTTGGCTCGAGCTCCCAGAATCCTAAATAATGTCTCCGCAGTGTTTTATGAGCGAACTACCGTAAGTCCAAACGACGATTTTTCGTCAATTGCCAAAGTTCTCGGTGATGACGACATAGCTATCGTTATTCCCTGGCATGGTGCTATAACATTAGGGGCAAACCTCGGAGAGGCGGTATCAAGACATGTAGTATTTGACTATACGGCTCGCATGGACGTCACACTGCCAACTGACGCTCCACAGATGCCACACGAGCAATGTGCAGATTTGAGAGGGCTTGTTGAACGTGCAGATTACTACAACGAAACTTGGAAACTTATCCAGCGTAAAGCGAAAGCGACTTATGACGGAAGTCGCGTGGTCCCAGTCGTCTTCTAGGTCTAAAAAAATGGCGTCCCCAAGGGGAGTCGAACCCCTGTTGCCGGGATGAAAACCCGGAGTCCTAGGCCTCTAGACGATGGGGACGTAAAAGAATCTGGGCATTCTATGAAGGAGACCTAACTCAGTCAAGTTAACTCCTGTTTTTAGATCAGCGCGATTGATCTGATTCTAAGAGAAATCCGCCAACCCAATGCCGAGCAAAATGTTGTGCTGTTCGTCCGCTACGAACACCGCGGGCCAGCGCCCATCTTAACGCCTCCTCACGCACATCCTTATCATAGGTCAAGTCAATGCCATATCTGCGTGATAATTTGTTAACCCAATGCTCTACAACATCTAAGTAGGAATCCTGCCTAAAAGGATAAAAAGAAAACCAAAGTCCAAAACGATCGGACAATGAAATTTTTTCCTCAACTGCTTCGGATTCATGGAGTTCCCCATCCACAACTGAGGTCTGTTGGTTGTCGGTCATATATTCGGGAAGAAGATGCCTTCGATTGGAAGTGGCATAAATAAGCACATTACTCGATGCCTTAAAAACCGAACCCTCTAAAGCACTCTTCAAAACTTTGTAGCTCGCATCATCAGCTTCAAAGGATAGATCATCACAAAATAAGATAAATCGATATGGTTCCTTTCTTAAGCGCAATACAATCTGTGGAAGGGCTACTAATAATGATTTATTCACCTCAACTAACCGCAACCCATTTCCGTGATAACGGTTTAACAAAGCATGTATTAAAGAAGACTTTCCTGTTCCCCTGGCACCCCACAGCAAAACATTATTAGCCGGAAATTGCCGCAAAAACTGGCGAGTATTCAAATCAATGCCGGCTTTCTGGTCGTCTATCCAAAGGAGATCTTCTAGCTCAATATCGTCCAGATCTTCATGGGCAATAAAATGCCCTCCAACAGGAGTATCCGCCCACATAGCCGCTCGAGAGGTCTCCCAGTCTATTGATGAATACTCTGGAACAAAGTCAAACAAGCGGCCCAGCAAGCTTCGTAATTCCTTTATCAGCAGTTTTGTACTCGCGAACATCCCAGTATTCCATAATCAATCGTCGCGATGATGGGCGTAAATGAGCAAACAGGCAAGAGATTTGCTATCAGAGTGCACATAGGGGAAGATCTGACGCCATGTCTTAATACAGGCAAATCTAAGAAAGTGAAAAAGAACAGCAGCGTTGACTCCGCACCAATCCCATCGGCAACAATTTTGATGTTGCGGGATCGAGGCGAAGCTATGGAGGTCTTCATGGTTGTGCGTCACCACGAGATTGATTTCGCCTCTGGCGCTCTAGTTTTCCCTGGTGGTAAAGCTGACCCAAATGATTTTGATCCATTATTAAGACAATATATTGAGGGCGCAGACCCCAATGAGGATCGCTGCGCCATTCAAGTAGCTGCTATTCGCGAAGCATTCGAGGAATGTGGAATTCTATTAGCAAGGCCAAATTCTGATTCTGAATTAGTTACCAAAGATCGACTGAGCGAACTCGACCAATATCGAACCCTATTACACAGCGGAGAGGTCTCTATACTCGATTTTTTAAGAATGGAAAATCTAAGATTAGCTGCAGATCACCTAGTCCACTTTGCGCATTGGATAACTCCGGAAAACTTACCCAAACGATTTGATACCCACTTCTTTCTCGCCAAGGCTCCGGAAGACCATCTGGCCACCCATGATGGCTATGAAAGCGTAGACTCAGTATGGATTCAACCTCAACAGGCTTTCGAAGATGCAGAAGCTGGGCGGCGATCGATCATTTTCCCGACATTACGCAATGTTGCTAAATTAGCGCAAAGCAAAACAACGGATGAAGCAATCGAGCGGGCTAACACTGACACAATAATCACCGTTTTACCAAAAATGGAGACTCGACCAGACGGGGTCTATTTAAGTATTCCACCAGAAGCCGGTTATGATATTTCAGAGGAGTTGATTCCCCCACAAACATAGTCTATTTGCTCTTAGATAAGCTGAAACCATCATGAATATATGGCAGGATGGAAAACTAGATCATTGGAGCTTTACTATGGCCGAGGCCGTTACTAATTACAAAGGACCTAAACAGTACCATTACCTTTACCCAGAATTAGGGACGGGACCAGTCTCTGTTCATCCATACATATCGAAAGAATATTACCAACTTGAAAAGGAATTTGTTTTCAAGAAGGTTTGGTTATACGCTTGTAGAGCAGAACAATTGCAAGAACCCGGCAGCTATCTAGTAGTAGATCTGGATGTCTGCCAAACTTCTATACTGTTGGTGCGGGATCACCAAAATAAAATCCGAGCCTACCATAACATGTGCTCCCATCGCGGGAACAAGATGGCCTATGATAAAAGTGGAAAGACCGACAACCTAACGTGCGGATTTCATGGTTGGACCTACGGACTGGATGGACAACTAAATTTTGTCCCCGATGAGGACAACTACTTCGATATAGATAAAAGCGAGCTAGGCCTTAGTCCTGTTCATGTCGACATTTGGGAAGGCTTTGTTTTTATCAATGTTGATCCGTCACCAAAAGAAAGTCTAACCGAATATCTCGGTGAATTAGGAAAAGGTCTTACAGGCTACCCTTTTAATAAACTCTCAGGCAAATGCCATAGATTTGAAACAATCGTCAACGCCAACTGGAAATTAGTCAAAGATGCTTTTCAAGAGGTATGCCACACCCCATATCAGCATAGACGGTCGCTGCCGGACGCCTATCGAAATAGCGAAAATCCCCATACCAGACTCATTGATATTGGAATATCCGGACACCATGGTAGAGCTTCTCTCTTCGGAAATATGCAGCATATTCCAAGCCCCGTGGCGTCCCAAGCCTATAATCATGGCGCCACCATAGTTAGTGCTGCTCTCGGCGAACAAAAAGCTCCCGAAATGGAGGCCGTAGGGATTAATCCAACAGATAGTCCCGACTGGTCGTACGAACTGAATGTTTTTTTTCCAGCATTCTTCATCGCGTGCGCTAGAGGGAGTTACTTTGCGCATCAATTTTTACCGTTGGATGTGGATAGAACTCTGTGGCAATCAATGATTTGCTATCCGGAACCCGAATCTAACGCCGAAGTATTCAGCCAAGAATATAGCCGGGTAATGTTTCGCGACATAATGTGTGAGGATGGCCGCCAGATTGAGGAAACGCAGTCACTGCTAAACAGTGGAGCCAAAACGCACTTCCATCTAAAAGATGAAGAAATACTTATTCGCCAAAGTCTGTTCGAAGGCGACAAAATGATCAAAGCAAATGGTGGCAAGTTATAAATGCCGCTTCCAGAGAAATTCTCAGAACTTGAACCTTGGATAGATTGGGCTTTACCTACAATGCGCGAACGAAGCGATCGGCGGGCTTCTAGTAATATGGAGGAACTACAATCTTTCTATCAAGCGTTACTTCCGCATTTGGGGGATATCCTTGAGTATATGGCCGAAGTGCCGACAAACGATAACCAGGAGCATAACAGGGATTTGTTAAACCTAGCAAAGTCTCTCGCTGAAGTGGCTCCTGCCGTAGAACTTTTTCAAGAACCCATCATATCTAATGGTTACGACGTTAGGCGCTTCTCCTCAGATAACGAATAATAGAAACCAACTACCCAATCACTTCACGAATAGCAGCTATGATATCGTCCGATTGTGGCAAATATAAATCTTCCAAAATTGGCGCAAAAGGGATCGGAGTGAAAGGTGCCCCAACACGTTTTACCGGGGCATCCAAAAAATCAAAGGCTTGATCCGCAATCGTCGCGGCAATCTCCGCACTCAAACCACAAAACTGGACCGCTTCCTGAGCAACTACAGCTCTGCTGGTTCTCTTTACTGATGCTATTATCGTCTCTGTGTCCAGAGGCGATAACGTTCTTGGATCTATAACCTCAACACTAATACCTTCCTTCTCTAATTTTTTTGCTGCTTCAAGGGCATCTATAACCATTCTTCCAGTCGCCACTACAGTGACGTCGTCTCCTGCTCTCTTTACCTCTGCTAAACCCAACGGTACTTCATATACATCATCGGGAACCTCACAGCTCGTCTGTAAACACCGCTTATTGCTTATAAATATCACAGGATTATTATCGCGAATAGATGAAACCAGCAAACCTTTGGCATCATATGCATTGGATGGCATCACGACTTTGAGACCCGGAACATGGCAAAACCAAGCTTCTAAACTACCAGAATGCTGAGCGGCACTACTGCTGTCTATGCCCGAATGTGTAGTAATAACGATGGGCAACGTAGGTTGACCACCTAGCATATATTTCATTTTAGCCATCTGGTTAACGATTTGGTCCATAGCTACACAGACAAAATCCATTATCATTATTTCGATAACTGGACGTAGTCCAACAGCAGCTGACCCAACACCTAATCCAGCCAATGCTAGCTCTGAAATAGGCGTATTTACCACGCGCTTTTCCCCATACTTATCTAGCAAGCCAGCGTCCGTTCCAAATGGCCCTCCGACTCGAACGTCTTCCCCCGCTAAAAAAACAGCTGGATCATTTTCCATAGCTTGGTCCAACGCTTCGTTAACCGCAATCGTCATATTTTTCTCAGTCATGGAAGAACCTCCAGATTAACTATAAACATCTTGATACAAAGTTTCTGGCAAGGGATCAGGGCTCTGTTCCGCAAAATCGATTGCCTCATCCATCTCTTTATTGACCTTTTGGATAATCCGCTCAATATCATCACCAGTAAGAATCCCGCGAGAAATAAGTTTCTCTTTCCAGAGAATAATGGGATCTCGAGCAGCCCAAGCGGAAATCTCATCTGCATCCCTGTCTAGCATCCCAAAATCTCTCCCTACATGATCATAGAAACGATAAGTTTTACACTCCAAAAGACTTGGTCCCTGACCGCTGCGAGCACGACTTATTGCAGTGGAAGCTGCTTCATGTACTGCCATCAAATCCATACCATCTACTATGATTCCAGGTATTCCATACGCCGCTGCCCTATCCGCTATATCTGAAACTGAGGTCGTTGTTTCTAATGGCGACCACTCACCATACAAATTATTCTCGCAAACAAATACTAAAGGCGTTTTCATAACGGCCGCCATATTGACCGCTTCATGAAAGGCTCCCTCATTAGTAGCACCATCTCCAAAAAAACATACCGTTACACGACCATCATTTTTATATAAAGAAGCAAAAGAGACCCCAAGAGCTATTGGTAGGCCCGCCGCCACAATTCCATTGGCGCCAATAATTCCTAGATCTAAAGCAGCGATATGCATCGACCCCCCCTTGCCGCCATTGTAACCGTTACCTTTTGCGAAAAGCTCAGCAAACATCAACTTAGGATCTCCGCCCTTAGCCAGAAGATGTCCATGGCCGCGATGGTTGGAAGTAATATAGTCGTCAGGCGCTAATGCTTCGCACACCCCGACACCAATGGCCTCTTGGCCACAATATAGATGTACTGATCCATGGACACGAGCCTGTTCCATAAGCCTAGCTGCTCGCTCATCAAATTCGCGCAGCCGAAGCATCTTCTCGTACATTTCGATTAACTTGTTATCCGAAATCTCCAATCCAATCTCCTCACTATTGTCTGTAGAGATTAAATGAGGCTAACGCTACGAGTCAAACAACTGTCATCAGTGTTTTTGGTTATCGGAAAATAAGGGTAATATCGCCCGCATTATCAAAAGGATGTAATGATGCAAATTTGGAGAGCTCAGCAATTTGGAAGGCCAACAGAAGTATTGGAGATTGAGGATGTGGACTTAAATGAACTGCAGCCGGGGATGATAGAAATAAAAGTAGAAGCTGCAGGTGTAGGGCTTCCAGATGCGCTTATGGTAGCTGGGAATTATCCCGCTGTTAGTAAAGCTCCTGTATCACCTGGCCAAGAAATAGCCGGTACTGTCACTCGAACTGGGGATAATTGTTCTGTTCAAATTGGTGCAAAGCTCATGAGCAAGACTCGCTACGAGCAAGGTTTTGGAGGCTTTGCCGAAACCTGCCAAGTACACGAATCGCAAACCGCAAAAATACCAGAAGGCATGAGTGTGGAGGAAGCTGCAGGATTTTGGGTACCTTTCCACACAGGATATACCGGATTAATTCATAGAGGCCAGCTTTTAAGCGGTGAGACTCTACTGGTTCTAGGTGGTGCAGGAAGTTCTGGGTCCGCAGCTATTCAGCTCGGCAAAGCTGTAGGCGCGGAAGTAATCGCGACGGTAAGCTCAGCCGAGAAAGCTCTTTTCTGCAAAAAATTGGGTGCCGATCATACTATCAATTATACCGAAACACCTATTCATCAGGCGATCAAAGAACTAAAGGGAAGAGATGGGGTCAACGTAATATTTGATCCGGTAGGAGGCCAAGCTTATCAGCAAGCAGTTAAATGTATTGCACGCAATGGTCGAGTTATTCTGATCGGATATTCAAGCGGGGAATGGCCTGTAATTGATCCACTAAACGCAATTCTTCGAAGTTATTCCTTGGTAGGGGCGTTCCCTGGAGGTCGGACAACTTTAGAATCAATTGAGCACCATAACATCCTCTGTGAAATGGCCAAAAAGGGAAAGATTAGAGTGCCAGTTGACCAAATTTATGAGTTTAAAGATGTACCTAAAGCCATAGAGAGAATTCAGTTAAACCAAGCAGTAGGGAAAATAATAGTTCGCGGATTCTAGGCTACAGCAGACCTATTCATTGGCCAAACGAGCATTTCGTGTTTGGTTGGTCAAGTTCGTCAGCATTGAATCAGTTGCCCTATCTTCAAGTATTTCTATAATTTCGTCATCAGGACCTCGAACGTACGTGGTTTTATGTAGTCCCAAATCCAAGGGCCTAGTATTAGTCTTATAACCTGCTCCCGCTATCCGATCGTGCAACTCGTCAACGTTATCTGTCTCTAAGGCAAAATGTGTCACTCCTCTATCCGCCGGACGATAATCGTCAGGGAGAGCCCTACCTTCTGGATAATCCCACTGCCAAAGTTCAATCATAGTATCGCCAGCCCGAAGCCATACCACGCGCCCTCGCGCTCTATCCATACCAACCACTTCATTAAGATCAGCAATATCATCCAAATCAGAGTCAAAGATCAACTCCATTCCCAATAACTGCTGATAGAACTGTAGCGATTGGTCTATATTCCTGACACTTATACCCGTGTGATTTACTCTTTTGATCGTCGCTCGGCCATCCGGTTTATTTCCCATATGCAACCCCTAAAGCTAATTTCAGTGTAGTAGTATTATCATTATCATTCACTTAACAAACGTTAGGTAAAAACTAACTGGCACTGTGTAACTGATATCAGACAATCCAGCAAGCTTCTTGAGTTTTTCAACTCCGTCCTCCAACTGAAATTGCGCACTGCTGATTAATATCGGTGTACGATTCAAAACGCTGATCTTATTGGCGGCAAGCCGGATTACCAATACGTCAATAGAAATAATGACTGTTTGGCCATGCACACTCACCGAAAGTCTCTCCTTGGCTTCTGCGGTCTCCCCAACTGCTAATTGGGAATATCGAACAAAATCGATCTGCCCACTAATGTTTGCAGACGGAAACTCCTGTGTGCGGAATAGAAAATCTCTCATCCTTTGATTTCTTATAGGAATCAAAGTGTCGACAGAGTCTAGATCAATAGCTAAATCAACTTTTCCGGAAGACGTAACTACCCCTGAGAGATCTTTAAATTCATTAGCCTCCGAAATATGCACTGCTTTCGTGGTTACAAACCGGACATAGGACAAGTCGTTATCAAGATCCCATTGCTCCGCATAAGCAGAAAAGGAACCAAGAAACGAGAGAGAAAGAAATCCTACCAGCGCATAAATTCTCAAACTAACGATCCTTATCCAAAACCATATAAATATCATCACCCGGACGCCAAAGGTCATGCGCTCTTTTCATCGCCGCCCATCGACCTAAAATATCTGGCGGATCACCATGAATTTCAGTAAAAGCACCATTGACCGAACGAGTATCAAAATATGCAGCATCAACCCCATCAGCGTACAACCGACATGCATCAATAAATCCTAGATCAACTAGGCGCTTATATTCAGATTCAAAATCATGGACTAGTATTGCTGCGTGATGGAAACCTTCCTGGCCGTCTGGAAACATATCCTTATATATAGAAGGAGTATCATCATGCTGTTGAATGAATTGGATCATCATATCGCCAAGGTAACCAAATGCGTACGAAACATCTGCCTCCTGGTCAGTCCCCCTATAATGAAACTGATCGGTTTTATGGTGCCATACTCGCCGGAACGGGCCAGCGCCATATAGACCAGCCCATTTTTCTATAGCGGCGTCCAAATCCTGAACGTAATACGCCTCCTGAAAAAAAGGATAACTAACTAGTCGGTCAGTCATTTATTACCTCCAAATTTAAAGTTTAATCTAACGAATGCTCTACATTCTAATATACGAATGATGTCCTGTACCTAATGAAGTTAGAGAACCTAAAATACAGACTATTTGGCTAAAACATACTATTAGCTATGAATTTTTCATATAAACCCAGTTTTAGCTAAATTCGTGTGAATAAAATTATATATAAATCATATACTTAAATCTAATTAGACAGTCTATTCTTGGTCGTATAATGTACGTCTACTAGAAGTAGCTCTTGAGGTGTATCTTGAGAGTAGATCGAAAAAAAGGGGAGATGAAATAATGAACAAATTGTTCACCAAGTTCAGCTTAATAAGCATAATGTTGGCGGGAATTATAGTCACATTTGGCTTATCAGCACCTTCTGCGATTGCAGAGGAAGCGGAGCAAGCAACAAATCTAATAATTGAGGAAATCACAGTAACCGCTCGTAAGAGAGAAGAACGCGCGCTTGATGCACCGGTTTCCGTCGCAGCTCTTTCAGGCGAAGAGATAGATAGGTACGCAAGCCGATCTCTTATGTCATTAACCGATCGAGTACCTGGCCTTGAGGTATATCATGGTGCAGGCGGGGGTGCTGGCGGAAATATGACTATTCGTGGAATTGGGAAACCACCAGGGACCAGTGACTACGGAATCGACGCGCCAGTAGCGATAGTCATGGATGGAATGCCCTTCTCTAGAAATCATATGATTTTTACCGGATTTTTTGATTCTGAAGCGGTAGAAGTATTGAAGGGCCCACAAGCTCTTTTCTTTGGAAAGAACACACCCGCAGGCGTAATCGCGCTAAGAAGTATTTCACCTGAAGTCGGCGGAGAAATAGAAGGATTCGCGCGAGCCTCATATGAATTCGTCACGGAAGATCCAGTCATTGAGGCTGGGATTAGTATTCCAGTAGGCGATCATTGGGCCTTTAGGATAGCAGCGCGCGGACAAGACATGTCTGGTGGATGGTTAGAAAATGTTGCTGAACCACTTGATGCAAGTGCGTTATATCCAGGAACAAACTATCAAACTCGAGGAGCATCTTACGACAAATATCCGGCAACCAGCCAGGCTGTAGTTCGATTCACGGCGGTATGGGAACCAACGGATAATTTTGATGCTACTTATAAAGTTTTCCGTTCCTACACTAAGAATAATGACTCAGGAACAACTAGCTTGTGGTCGTGCGCAGATGGGCCAGGTGTACATCCTACTCATCTCGGTATATGGGCAGATCCAACCCAATACTGCCCTGATAATGAAGTTCGGCTCAAGAGGACAGGTCCACTTGCCCCGCGCGAAATAGCTGCAGCTGATCCAATTGTAGAAGAGGATGGGACCTTCCACCACAAACTGGCTCAGTACGTACATACGCTTCAGATGAACTTGGATCTAGGAAACTTTACTCTATCTTCATCAACTGGTATCTGGGATTACCGCCATAGAGAACATACTAACTATGGCTATACCAGCTGGGGAGTAGTTACTTCAAAGCAAGGCGAATCAGGTAAAGCCTTCACGCAGGAGTTAAGAATCGCCTCAAACTTCGATGGGCCCATTAACTTTATGGCTGGCATCTTCATTGAAGATGCTGAACGTAGACTAATGGCTCCAGTACAATTGGTACCATCAGGCTTCTTTGGTCTGTTTGGCCTTGATGTAACTCCCGCACCAGCCAGTGCTGGCCCATACGCAGGAAGCTATATCAATTATCATCAGGTCTGGGATAACGACATAGAAAGCTTCTCAGCCTTCGGAAGTGTAGACTGGCAAATCACAGATCGACTAGAGATCACAGGCGGTCTTAGGTATACGGACGAAAAGAGGGAAGCCACCGGCGGAAATATCTATGAAAATAGTAGTTTCTTTGGATTTGGGCCCCAAGGTTATGTCTACAACCCTAAAGATAAGTCGGATAATGTATCCCCTGAAGTCACAATTAGTTATGACCTAACAGATGATGTAATGACTTACGCCGCGTACAAAACTGGGTTCCAGTCAGCAGGGATATCGAATCCGGGAACGGTTCCTAACCTTTCTGCCCTTTCAGTAGAGATGCAGAATGATACGCTGATTTTTGATGAAACAACGATCAAAGGTTTTGAATGGGGTCTGAAGGGAACCTTCTTTGAAGGAAGAATGAGAGCGGATTTTGCTGCCTTCTGGTATGAAGCAAAGGATCTTCAGGTAGGTATTTTTAACTCGAATACAACCACGTTTACACTGCAAAATGCAGCTGTAGCTCATAACTGGGGATTTGAAGGAAATGCAATATTCCAGGCGACCGAAAGACTGCAACTAAGATTCTCAGGTAGCTTTAATCATTTGGAATATGATGATTGGGCTGATGCAGGTTGTCATCCGGTGGATGGGGCAATAGCTGTCAAGCCGACTGTAGGACCAGGTTGTCATGACTTTACGGACCCTGACACGGGACTAACAAAAACTATTCAGGACCTATCAGGCATTCGATACGGTGGGCCACCACTAGCTATAAATGTAGGGTTTACCTATGACCAGCCGTTACCGAATGGCCGATCACTTGAACTTTCATGGGATACTATGTATCGAAATGAAGGGAAGAGGGTTTTGAATCAGCCTAATACTGAAACACCCAGCCGCACAATAAGTAATGTGGCAGCGACTATACGCTCGGAAGATAGTGATTGGGAATTCAGTCTTATCTGTACAAACTGCTTCAACGAAATCTATGCAACGTCTATTGGAAATAGACCGTTAGCAAAGATTAATGCCGGTGTAGCTGGCGATATGACCGCCGCAGTTGCGCCACCACGGTTAGTTCGTTTGCAAGCGACTTACCAATTTTAGGAGGAATCCTAACTTGGTAGAAAAAGGCTCCTTAAAAGGGAGCCTTTTTTTTAGGCGGCCGATGTTGCCTTGACTATTCAATCGCTATAACTTTTACAAAACGACAAATAAATCGCTCTTTATATGGAACTTTTTCTAAGCACTCTAACATTCGTTTCTGGTCCATTTATTTACGCTCTATTTAAAAAAAATATCAGTGCCAGCAATGTCCTAGACGGTTTTATTTTTATCACAATCGCAGGAATTGTTGCCCTGCATATCATTCCGGACTCCCTAGCAACTGGTGGTGCTTTGGCTATTTTATTTCTGGTTGCAGGCTTACTATTTCCATCCTGGATAGAACAGCTATTCCGGCAATCATTTGATCGCGCACATCAATTTATTCTAATTATCGCGACCGCTGGCCTTATTTTGCACGCCCTCATTGATGGGCTTGCTCTAGCCTCAGAAAATGCTATCAATCCAGGAAATTCATTTTACGAGAATCAACTTGCATTAGGGGTGATCATACACAGACTGCCTGTAGGGATGGCTATTTGGTGGTCAATTCGATCCCAGTTTGGTGGGGAAATTGCAATTTTAATTTGCGGGTTGGTTATCCTCTCCACAGCCCTAACTTATTTTGGAAGCCACCATATTACTGCAATTTTAACCACCCCCACGCTAGGCTATTTTCAAGCGTTTGTCGCAGGCTCTTTGATACACGTTATTGCTTTTGGTATTAGTCACACTCACGACCATCTAATTGAATCAGACTCTAAACACAACTCCTCAACAGCTAATTCGACTTATCAGTATGGAGTTTTACTTGGGTTAATAGTTCTAATTTCTTTGTCAGGCATCTTCCATTAATTAAAACACTACCGCGTCAGTATAGTAACGCCACTGATTCCAGGCGAACCATAAACATGTGTATAAGCAACCTTGGGATTATTTGGAACCTGTCTCTTCCCCGCCCCTCCACGCAACTGTAAAACATTCTCATATACTTGTCGCAGACCTGACGCCCCTATCGGTTCTCCATTTGCCAAACATCCACCGTCCGTATTGACTGGCAACCGGCCATTGATCTCGGTAGCACCTTCTTCCAACATTTTCTCTTGGTCACCATCGGAACAAAATCCGTTTTCTGCCATATGCATAATTTCAGCACCGCTTTCTGTGTCTTGAAGCTGCGCAATATCAATATCTTGAGGGCCTACGCCAGCCTGCTCAAAGGCGGCTTTCGATGCATCAATAGTAGGACCTGGACCATGCTCTAAAGCTAGCGATGGAGCCGTAACCTCAAAACTACCGTAACGACGAGATCGCACGACAGATGATCTTAAAAATATAGGATTGTCAGTGTATTTTCTGGCTATATCACCTCGAGCCAATATTAGAGCTACCCCACCCTCGCCTGGAGAACAAAACATATACTGAGTTAACGGGTAAGAAAGCATTTGTGACTGCAAAATATCTTCTTCAGCAAACGGCTTTCTCCTCCAAGCCATTGGATTCATAGAGCCATTTTTAAATGCTTTAACGGATACCTTAGCTAATGTCCTTTGGGATATTCCGTGTTCCTGCATATAACGATTAATCTTCATAGCGAAGAATTGGGTAGTGAGAGCCATCCCGCTCCCCCCATACCAATCAGCCCCAGGGCTTTGCGGCCCCTTAGGCACAAAGGCCCCTCGTTCATGTTTATCAAAACCTATAGCTATTCCAACATCGTAAGCACCAGAAAGAATACTGTTATAAGAAGCGAAAAGGGCTGAGCCTCCAGTGGCGCACCCATTGACTACATTAATAAACTGGAGGCCAGTTAACCCAAGCATTGAAACCATTCGATCCGGATCTCCAGCTGCCCTACTGCCACCAAACGCGAACTGCATATCCTTCCACTCAGCACCCGCATCGGACAAGGCTCTGCGCACAGCAACCGCCCCTTGCTCCATTCCAGTAACCCCTTCGTGTCGGCCGAATTCGTGCATTCCAATACCAACAATAGCCACATCAGTCATTTAAAACACCTCCTCACTTTGGACCCTGATAAAACAATACCACGTTAACTTTTTACAACATAGTTAGTTGAACACAGTTTTTTGTAATTTAGGATAAGCCTAAGTACTTCTCTAAAACAGCATGAAAATGTCTTATACGTGACTCCTGATATGAAGACAGTGTTTCTGCGCCTTTTTTGCTTGCTAGCATCCCTTCATGCTGCCATCGCAAAATCTGTGTATCTTGATCAAGAACTTCCCCACTACCTTTCTTCATCCCGGGAACCTGAGTATAAGAATCAGACTCGGTAATTTGCACCATCTCTGCCGTTTCAGGCCTTTGTTCCCCTTTTGGCAATGGGCTGAGAAAATATACATCAAACGAACATTCATTTTGATTCTTACCTATTGGTCTCACCACATGAATTTGGGGTAATCCAGGACCTCCATATACAAAAACGTTTGGGAAAAGATTATATTTAAGCGAATCAATAAGCTCCGCATTTGATAGATGAGATAAATCCTTATCGTACTCCTGCTCAAACTCTCGTCTCATTTCACGAGCTAGCACATCCCTTGCTGTTAGTTCTTTTGGAACCTCAACCTCTGAGCCATGAGCAAAACGTCTCAAACGCCCTTTTAACTTCTCTTGCTCAGTTAGACCATGGTCCTTGCTCGGACTTGACACTGCCATCGCACATAAATCGCGGCTGACATGATCATTGAAGATATCGTGTTGCATATTCCAATCTCCAACCGTCTGAGTCATTTCAGGGTGCACAACAGGCGTATGGTAAGCCTCCATAAATGCCTCTTGGGCAGTTTTCCAGTTACATGAAAGTATCTTCCTTACATGTATTTTTGTATACCACTCATCATAAGACCACCAGTTTTTAAAATGCTCTGGCATCACTCCAAGATATTCCTCAAGAGGTTCTGCGCACAGATCCATATTAATAAAAACGCAAGAATTCCACACATCCACCTGGGCCTCCGGAAGGCTATTAGCTTCATAATTCAAATGTTCAAACTCCCAGGAACATGGAACCTCTTGCAAAGTTCCATCCAGATCCCAGGCCCAACCATGAAATGGGCATTGGATAGCCTCTCCAGTCCAACCAGATGATCCAGAAGGTTTAAGCTTGGTACCGCGATGAAGGCAAGAGTTGTGATACGCTCTCAAACCATCGTTTGTGCGCACAATAATCAAGGAATGTTCAGCTATATCATATACATAATAGTCGCCCTCATTAGATAATTCCTCCGCTCTACAAACAAATTGCCAAACTTTTGGCCAAAGTTTAGCGGACTCAAGTTCAACAAATTGATCTGAGATATAGCGGTCAAAAGAAATATCTCTATTCGACAACTCAACATTTCTTTGGGGCAACAGAACATCCGGCACACCACCTCCTGGAGCCTGAACTTCATCACTTAATACTATATCCTGGTAGCTCGGACCAGGGCATCCCGGATTCATAAGATCTGAAGCCATGCAAATCTCCCTTTTCTTTACCGATAGCTGTAACCATCAACTATTGATAGAAATAACTATCGGAACTCAAAATAACCAGATAGCCTTAGCGTACCATATCCAGATAGCCTTAGCGTACCATATAAAGAGTAATGCCATGAAATTCGGACTCAGTTTTTTTCCCACACACTTCAGCGCATCAGCGATAGACCTTGCCGTTGAAGCCGAGCGGCTTGGTTTTGATGCGTTCTTTGTCTCCGAACATTCGCACATTCCAGTAAATACAGACTTCGCCTTAGGCGGCGAAGTGCCAATGGGGTACAAAAGCATGTACGACCCTTTTGCTGTTTTGGGAGCTGTTGCAAGCAATACAACCACCATAAAAATTGGTACTGCTATATGTATTTTACCTCAACACGATCCCATTAATTGTGCAAAGGCGATATCTACGGTAGACCAACTTTCTAACGGCAGATTCATATTTGGAGTAGGGGCAGGATGGAATCCTCCAGAAATGGAGAACCACGGAATTCCATTTAAAAATCGATTCAAGATAACAAAAGAAAGATTAGAGGCTATGCAAGAACTCTGGACAAAAGAAGAAGCAGAGTACCAGGGGAAATTAGTTACAATAACAAAATCGTGGCAGTGGCCTAAACCAATTCAGAATCCTAATCCACCGATTCTTCTTGCCGGGGCAGGTCCGAATATCTTGAAAAGAGTAGTCAATTTAGCTAACGGATGGATGCCAGTACTATCACCTTTTTGGGATAATTCCATGGCAGGGAAATTAGTTTCATTAGAAGCACTTCCGAAAATGATTTTAAAAACAAGAGAGCTTGAAGATCATTTGGAAAAAAAGAAAACATCGATAAGTGCAATGGGATTACCTCCCACTCCAGAATTTATTGAAAACTTGGAAGAAAACCAGGTTGATCGGATGATTTTAAACATATCACATGAAAGCCCAGACCAAGGTTTTGAGGACCTGCATCGACATGCCGACTCTATCTCTGGCTACTAGTACGCACTTCCAACTTGGGTCAGCTATTATTTTAAACTGCCAAGGGAAATTCGATCTAGATATCCCAAAAAGAATAAATGGGATCGTCTGGAAATAAACTACCTCGCCTAGTAAGCGCCTCATACATACTCCCTGGGACATCTCTTTGGTCGGTGCTCGGTTGTTCTATTATCCAATCCGCCACGAAAGTCCGATGGTAAACCTTCCAATCTCCATCTAACTTCTTATATTTATCTAGATAACGCCCACCAGTGATCGTATCTTGATCAGCAGCATCAGTAGAAACAGCAATGACATAGCTTTCAGAGACAGCCTGATCTCCATTTACTTTTATCCATTCATTTGAGACTGTATGTGCCATCCGCTTATTGCTCTTAGCAGTTTCTAACATAAGATCACACCATTCAGAGACCCGACCGGAAAAAAAACTACCTGCATCAATCGTTGCGTCTGGGTGCCATACTGATCGCAACAACTCTGAGTCACCCCTATCAACACCTCTAGATTGCGCACATATCAAATCATGGATACTCGCCTTCTCCAAAGCCAGCTCAACTTGTTTTACCAAATTCATTGGGACTTCCATATTTCCTCCTTCTGTCATCTGAATAATCTCTTCCATTCCCCAGGAATCTATTAACTTGACCCCTGGATCTTCATTATCTTTCTTACCCATATTAAAAGGTGCTGAGAATCCAGGCACTGCTGACCCGCTGGCCAGCTGGTTTATATTCCAATCCAGGACATAGGTTCTATGACTTAATCCCCAGCCGTTAGAACGTCTCTCATGAATATCCAAGTATCTCCCCCCGACAAAAGACTGAATCCCTTCACTTGGGCTATAAACAAAAACATAGCTCTCAGAAACTGCCCGGTCTCCATTTCTCTTTATCCAAATGTTTGACGGTCGGTGCATAGTTATGCTGTCTGGATCCGCGTCCCCACAAAGAATTTGAGCAAGCTCTACTGCACTGCCATCAAAAAAACTATAGGCAACATCCGCATCATCATGGAAACCAGAGAGCATAAGATCAGCATCACCCCGATCTATCCCCCTTTGAATATTAGCAATGCACTGAGTTATCACTGATCTTGCTATAATCTCTTCAAGCATAAAAGTTAAGTCTTCGATTGCCATACTCCCCAGCTTTTTCTATCGTTAGATATTAGATGTTTATTAAACGTGAGGAAACCCAAAAGAAGGAGTAGGAATGAAGGTAATTATATCTGGGGAACTGCATCTCGAAGATCCATCCCAACTTAGAGAAATGATAGAAAGCGCTAGACCACATATCGAGGGAGCTCTCAAAGAAGAAGGTTGTATTGCATATGACTGGACTGAAGATCATTTGGTCCCGGGAAGATTAGTGATTTATGAGGAGTGGACTTCCTCCGAAACTCTAGAAGCCCATCTTCAGGGCCACTGGTATCGTGATATGGGAGGACATATATCAAAATATCCTCAAAAACCCTCTCCTCGCCCCCCTAAAAAATTTCGAGTGGAGCACGAAGAATTTGTATACAACGAACAAGGGGTCGCTACAGGAATATTCTCTGACGGCAAGTAACTATTGAAATCCTGAGTGTTGGTATTCAGGCAGTTTTTGAATGCCAACACTAATCTAAATAATCGCCATTAGAAATTGTTCGAATTATGGACTAGATGAGGTCAACTTCTTGACGCATAAATTTTGAAATCCATTTATGATAATTTTGCACTGCCGGCTCATTTCTTCCAAACAAAAATTCTTTGTTTGCCCCTGACGCTAAAGCTGACTGAATACTAAAACCGATGCCATAGTCTTCCTCTTGCACTGCCTGGAGTACCATAGCACTAAAACTCTGTGTAGCCTCTATTTCTTCCTTACTTTCAGGTTTTTTAGCAACTAAGATTGTTTGATGGGTAACTGTACTGCTTGGATCCACGCCTGGGTAGATCTGGCTAACAAGGCAATGGTCCCCAAGAATTCCGGAAATTGATAAGTTAGGGAATCCCGAATGAATGAGCCGAATATGCTCTTCAGGAGATGACCATTGGTCTTCACTAATACCATCAAGTTGCTGCAATGTCTTTCGGCCAAACGTAAGTCGTTGGTGGGGACCAAAAGTATCTAATACCAACAAATTCCCAATAGTATGTTTACCAACGGTACCAGAATGAACCAAATTGTGATGATAGGCTTCTAGATACCCATCCATCGTCACTTTCCATCCAGGTCCTGGGATAACTCGCTGTTCAAAAAGATACCAATTTTTAAGATCAAGAGTATCTAGCTCATCAGAAAAAGCACCCAACCAGGAATCAATGTCGAACTCCTCTCCCGGACTTAATATTACCCAAATTAGCCCTGACTTCTCTGCACAAGGAAGTTGAGTTAACCCAAGAGACTCCTTCTCTACTACACCAAATGTATCTGCACCATACTGCCCTACCAGGTACCCCTCATGATCATAAACCCAAGCATGGTAAGGACAGGAAAACACCCTGGACTGCCCAGTCCCTTCGGCACAAACCTTAGCTCCGCGATGCCGACACACGTTAAGAAAGGCTCTAACCTCTCCATCCTCGCCACGAACAAGTAACACAGGAATTTCCATGATAGTAGCTGCCCGATAGGAACCTATCTCAGGCAACTCAGCACTTAAAGCTAAGGCTAAAGGTAAATGCTTAAATATGCGCTCCCTTTCAGATGCATACCTACTTTTGTCAATATACGCTTCAACCGACATTGGCATGACTGAAGATGCAAGATCAGTGGTAGAATTTTTGTAATGTGTGAGCGCTCTGCGAGCCAGTGATACCATTTCACCCATCATTACTCCCCCCTATTTTTCAACGTATTTCTCACTGAAATTCTGGTAAGACTCTGTTGATTCAGGAAAATCAGCTGGATGCCATTCTTCACCCATAAATACTCTGTTAATTCTCTTTAGAGAATCCGGATATTCGCTGACAGGGACGTAATATAACATGTTGATAGATCTCTTCGAAAAGAACCACTTCCCATTTTCTCTTCTATATTCATCGAAATATTTCATTGATGCAATGCTATGAATTCCCCCAGGGGTAGTCTCCGCATGACTACATACCAGCCCCGATGCATTGTCTGGATTCTGATCATCCATAGTAATCATGATATCATGCGTCCAATGAAAACCTGCACCTCGAACCATAAAAGCATTGACGAACATATCCTCAATTTCTGACTTTCCGGTAGCAACCATTGCCCCATTAGGAGAGCCGTATACAGCATCTTCTGTAAAACAGTTCATAAGAGTCTCCATGTCATGCTCGTCACAAGCAATGCCATAGGTTGTAATTAATTGGCGAATTGCCTCTCTTGATTCAAGATAATCAAGCCTCTTTAGTATCTCAGTTGTATCCACAGGCATTTTCCTCCTACCTCAAGTTAACAGAAAATCAATTAGTACCAATAACAAGTTTAATCTTCAGGAGCCACTCTTACTATCAACCCGTTTAGATTTTTTGTACATCTAATCTGACAACTTAATCGCGATGAAATATCATCAAAAAACCTTGAGGTTTCTAACAACAAAGCTTCAGTATCTCCTCTATCACCAACCGCTTCTAACCATGCCTTCTCAACATACACGTGGCAGGTGGCACAAGAACACCCACCACCACATATAGCTTCTATTTCTATGCCACTGTCACGAATAAGCTCCATTAGATTGTGTTCCGGGTCAGCGGTGAGTTTGTGTTCTATACCCGACCGATCGATAACGTTGATCGTTATCACAATGACCTCCCGCATAATAATCTCTTCGCATTTTCAGCATATGGCTGCGCTATTTCTCTAATATTTCCAGGTTGCTGATCCCAACCCGCATAATTAGTACCAAACACCAGATGCTCCGTATTAATAAATTGTTTTAGCAGGTCTAATGATTTTTCTGAATGCACATGAACATCGAACCACAAACGATTTAAAAGGGACTCAAAAGCCCCATCTTTTCTTAGAGCCTCACTAGCCCACGGCCTTTTTTGTGCAGCACTGGACATGCGGCCAAAAAGATAACCTGTAGCGCCTCCTCCGTGGCTTAAGCAAATCTCTAAATCAGGGTGGCGCTCCAGAACCCCACCATATATAAGCATACATACGGCAAGCGTCTCTTGCGCTGCAAACCCAACAATAATATCTAAATCGAACCTCTTTAAATTCGGATCACCTAAAGGGCCATCAATTCCAGCTGGAGCCGGATGTATAAACAATGGCACATCCATTTTTACAAGGGCATCATAAAACCGATCCAGCCGAGGATCATCTAAACCCATAGAAAAATCCGTTCCTATATATGGTCCATACATCTCTAGATTTTCTACAGCTCTTTGTGTCTCCTCAATTGCAAATCCAATATCTTGCATTGGGATTGAAGCGAATGCCCCCAATCGATCTGACTTAGGCTTAACTATTTCAGAAAGTGCGTCGTTATGCACCCTGCAATATAGCTGAGCTTGTTTTGCCTCAATAAAATGGAAATAAGTCAGCGGATTAGGAGATAAAACCTGATAGTCAATGCCGGAAGCGTCCATATTGTTGATCCTTAACTCTGGATCCATAAATGGACTCCCTCTATATCGAACCCCATGGAGCTCATAGCTTCCAGCTCTAAAATGCCCCGGCTCATCATTTGTTAACTCAGGGCCATGCTCGCCAGCAAGCCCCATAGTTTCATCTAAAACTGCATGTGCATGCACATCAATCGTTTCAGCGTTCTGCAAACCCATAATGTACTCCTCTCACGCGCGAGTTAATCCCAAACCTAATCCACCATCGACATCCAATATGGCACCGGTTGTCCAAGGAGCTTCTATGAAATAGGAAATTGCATGCGCAATCTCTTTAGCCTCTCCGATCCGAGTTAAAGCGTTAAGTTTAACGATCTCACGCAATCGAGATAGAGCCTCCTCGTCAGTCGACTCTCCAGCACGCTGGTTTATCTCAGTGAAGACAGCCCCTGGGGCAACACAATTTACCCGAATATCTTTAACTCCTAACTCGGCGGAAAGAGATCTCGTTACCGATTCGATTGCAGCCTTTGTTGCGGCATATGGGGATACTCCCGGAAAAGAGCGCCTATTGTGAATCGATCCCAAAAAGACGATGGACCCCTTACTTTTAGCTAAATAAGGTAGGCACAAGCGGCTCATCATCATAGGGGCAATCACATTACTATGAAAAACATCTATTAATGCACCTTCTTCAATTGACTCCAGCGGTACCCGATACATATTCCCAGCGTTATTCACTAAAGCATCTAAGCCCCCACCATGGGTGACCGACTCCGTGACGATGCGTATCCGGTCTTCTTCCGAACAAATATCACCGTGCGAAGCATGACAATCAGACCCAATAGAATTGGCCACTTGTTGAATCTTATCCCTGCGCCTACCGCAGATAGTTACTTTCGCTCCTTGGTCGACCAAATATTCTGCGGTCCCTGCACCAATTCCAGAACCACCGCCCGTAATCAAAATGGAAGCCCCTTTTATCTTCGTCATATTACTCCCTAGGTAACTGTCTCAACACACTATTAACCACGCCTCCATCTACTGGAATCGTATGCCCGTTTATATATCGAGCTTCATCGGAAGCAAGAAATAGCACACAGTTGGCAACATCCTCTGCCTCACCAAGAAAACCTAATGGAACAGCGCTAGACCGCAGGTTTCTGACCTTTTCGTTTTGAAAAAAAGGCGCTGACATTCCCGCGTCAATAAAACCTGGTGCTATTGCATTCACTCTGATCCCGAACTCACCCCATTCTATAGACATTTGCTGGGTCAGTCCTATGACACCAGCTTTGGCCGCAACATAAGCACCACAATTCATACTTGGATGAATTCCATTGATTGACGACATATTAATAATAACGCCTCCATCATTTAGTTTCATATTCTGCGCTACCAATTGAGATACTATAAACACTCCATTTAAATTAACGTTCATAACCTCGAGAAAGCTTTTTACCTCATGCTCTATTAGAGGTCCGGTTCTTAGAATGCCAGCATTATTAACCAAAACATCTGGCGCAGCAGAGAATTCATCAAGGGCTTTACTTACAGAACCCGAATCAGTTACATCAGCCTCCAAAGGTACGCCATTTTTCAGTTTTCTCGCTAATACTTCGCACTCCTCTCTATTTAAATCCATAATTCCAACCCGATACCCCGCATTGTCTGCAGAGGTGGCAATAGACGCCCCTAAGCCATTCGCTCCACCAGTAACAATAATATTTTTCATTGCCTATATCCCTTTTATTAAATTCGACGTTATCGAGCCCAGAAAAACCGAACCTTAATTGAAATATATTGTATTTTCCAAGTTAATAACTTACTTGATTGTTTGAACTTAGTTTCATGATGTCTGTTAATATAAATTTATAGAGATATACAAGAGAATTAGAAATGCCCTATCGCGAAATCCTTATGTTACTTACAACAACAATAATTCTCTCGGCTCCCCTTCATGCCAGGAATATAAACTGGGAAAGTTATGGGCTCGATTACACCGAACAACGATTCAGTGATCTACAGGAAATAAATATTGAAACTGTCGGTCAACTAAAATTAGATTGGTTTCTTGATGTACCAGATGCAGTTTCGATAAACAGCACACCGTTAATCATTGATGGAGTTATATACTTTTCCGCAGATAGGGCAATAGTTCACGCAGTAGAGGCGGCCTCAGGGAAGTTACTCTGGTCCTATGACCCACAATCGTGGAAACACGCACCACGAGGCATCTCATTTGCTTTCAATACTAATCGAGGTATCACACACTTGAACGAAAGAATCTTCGTAGGAACAGGAGATGGGCGACTTGTCGCGTTAGAGGCTAAATCCGGAATAGTAGCCTGGGAAAAACGCGCGTTCCCTATTGGAGAAAGAAAAGGAATAAACGGAGCTCCTCGTGCCTTTGATGGAAAAGTATTCATCGGGAATAGCGGTGCAGAGTTTGGAACCCGCGGCTATGTTGAAGCGTACAACGCTGAAAATGGAAATCGAATTTGGCGGTTCTACACGGTTCCCGGCAATCCTTCTGATGGGTTCGAAAATAAAGCAATGAAAATGGCTGCTAAGACCTGGCATGGCAAATGGTGGGAAAAATTTGGCGGGGGCACAGTTTGGAACGGTCTAACATATGATCCGGAGCTAGAGATCCTCTACGTAGGAGTAGGAAATGGAGATCCATGGGATCGCGAAATAAGAAGCGAAGGTAAAGGCGACAACCTGTTTCTTTCTTCAATCCTAGCACTCAACGCTAACACCGGCGAATACCTTTGGCATTACCAAACTAATCCTGGAGAGGAGTGGGATTATAAAGCTACCGCGGACATGATTTTGGCAGATCTTGAGCACGAAGGCACTCTTAGAAAGGTCATTATGCAAGCTCCAACAAATGGTTTTTTTTACGTCATCGATAGGATAACCGGGGAGCTATTAAGCGCGGAGCCATATGAAAAAGTCACTTGGGCAACAGGCATAAATCTCGAAACCGGACGTCCCATTGAAGCACCTGGAATAAGAATGAAACCCGGGGAGAAAAAATTGATCTACCCAGGTCCTTTTGGCGCACATAACTGGCAAGCCATGTCATACAACCCCGAACTCAAATTAGCCTATATTCCTACAATTCATATGGGAGCCGTATATTCGAGAAATACAAGTTTTAAGCGCCGAGATAATTTCTTCGTAATAGGAATGAATACTGAATACACAAGCCCAGACCCTGAAGACGGAACCGGTGGACTTGTTGCATGGGACCCCACCAATCAAAAAGAAAAGTGGCGAATTAAGTACAAGACTCCCTGGCATGGAGGAACATTAAGCACAAAAGGCGGACTTGTGTTTCAGGGCACCGGTGAAGGATTTTTCAACGCCTATAACGCGAGTAACGGAAAAATACTCTGGTCTTTTAACGCACAAAGGGGAATAACCGGAGCACCATCTACTTATATGAGGAATGGCAGCCAGCACATTGTCTTACCAGTCGGATGGGGAGGACAAGCCTCATTTGGACTGCCAGCATTCCAGAAAAATGGTTGGAAGTATAAAGGGCCTGGTATTCGGCTACTCAGTTTTAGCCTTACGGGCGACAAGGCATTGCCAGAAATTAATGACAATAGATTCTCATATAAGCCAGCAAACATATCGGAGGACTACAATATCGCAGATAATGTTATTGAAAAAGGAAACTACATTTATCACAACTCATCCTGTGCCGTATGTCACGGTGGGAAAGTCATATCGAACGGTGCTGCAGCACCTGACCTAAGAGAATCAGCCATGATGAATAGCTATAAAGCTTTTCATGCTGTGGTCTACGAAGGCGCTCTGCTGCCTAAAAGCATGCCTATGTTTAATGACCTTGCTGAAGACGAAATAGAAGCTCTTTACTACTATATACGCCAACAGATTCGTACATCCGATCAGTGATAAAACTTATCCTGGTAATGGACTTTCCTTACCACGTATCTATGTTTGGCCTTTTCTTACCTACTCTATCCGACTTTTCAGGGAGGGACCGAAGTGCCGACATGATCCATCTTCTAGATTGCTCTGGATCTATAACCTGATCAATCTCAAAATGCGATGCCATATTAATCGCTTTACCGCGTTGATACATCTCTTCGACCATCTCTTCATAGGCCTCTTGCCGCTGACGAAGATCCTCTATTTTTTCCAGCTCTTTTTTGTAACCAAGCTTGACCGCTCCCTCCAACCCCATTCCACCGAATTCACCTGTAGGCCAGCTCACAGTAAAAATCGGAGCGTGAAAACTACCGCCTGCCATGGCTTGCGCCCCTAAACCATAGCCTTTACGAATTACTATGGTCATTAATGGGACCTTAATATTCGCACCTGTAACAAACAAACGTGCTGCATGCCTAACTACGGCTGTTTTTTCGCTCTCCGGCCCAACCATTATCCCCGGACAGTCACATAGACTTAACATTGGAATATCAAACGCGTCACACAATTGCATGAATCGCGCTGCCTTATCAGCCCCCTCGGCATCAATAGCCCCAGAAAGATGCCCTGGATTATTAGCAATCACTCCTACAGCTCGTCCTTCAACTCTTATCAAGGATGTAATAATTCCGGGGCCCCAAGCTGCTCGTATTTCGAGGACTGACCCAATATCTGCAATCCCATTGATTACATCTCGCATCTCGTAATAACGTAAACGATTTTCTGGGACTACGTGGCGCAGTCTTCTTTGATCAGGAGCTTCCCATTCAGATAAGCTGCCCTGGAAATAAGCTAAATACTTTTTCGCTACATCAACAGCTTCGGCTTCATCTGATACAAGTATATCAACAACGCCATTATAGGCTTGCACGTCCATTGGCCCAACTTCCTCTGGCGCGTAGATACCTAATCCCCCTCCTTCAATCATTGCGGGCCCACCGACCCCTATATTCGCATCTGCTGTAGCAATTATTACATCACAACATGCTAACAAAACCGCATTTCCTGCGAAGCATCGTCCGGTAGTAATGCCTACCATCGGAACTAAAGCTGATAAGCGAGCAAAATAATTAAAAGCCCAACAATCCAAGCCCGCGACGCCTGAGCTATCAGTATCACCGGGCCTGCCTCCACCACCCTCCGCAAACAGCACCGTTGGCAGACGATGTTTCTCCGCCAACTCGAATAGTCGATCTTTCTTTTCGTGGTTCTTGATCCCTTGAGTCCCTGCTAAAACCATATAGTCATACGACACAACCAATGTCTTAGCTATATTCTCAGCAAACAAAGAGCCATTGACTAACCCTAGGCCTGATACCATTCCGTCTCCACTAGTATTCTTTATAAGGTCGTCCATGGTTCGTCTACGCCTCTGACCAGCTACCACCATAGAACCATATTCAATAAACGTTCCCTCATCGCATAAATGGGCGATATTTTCTCGAGCAGTACGGTGACCAGTCCTTCGCCTTTTAGCAACCGCTTCTGGCCGATTTTCATCGAGCCCAGCTGAAATTCTTTTATAAACTTCTTCCAAGTCTGGCCTAATGAACTCTAGATCAACCTGGTCATCCAGTTGTTCCCCTTTCAGCGTTACCTCGGTTCCTTCAAGAGCAATCAAGGCTTCGCCCTCAAATATAGTATCTCCTGAAGAAACGAGCAATTCACGGACCAATCCATCAATAGGGGCGGTAATAACGTGCTCCATCTTCATAGCTTCTATCACTAATACTTGCATACCGGTATATGCCTCTCCACCCACTTCAACATCGACAGAAACCACAGTACCTTGCATTGGAGCAGTAATAACTTCCGACCCTTCAGACATGGAGTACGCTTGCACAGAGTCTTCCATATTGGATTTCGTTCTGGGCGTCCCAATACTCAATATTGCTAAAGGGTCGTCAGAACTAATATCAGTACCAATCTTTCTTCCATCTCTATTCGATAGACTAATTACGCTATAGCTAGGGTGATCTAGTTCCGCCAATAGAGAATCTAAGTTTTGATCTAAGAACTGGGTATGTATTTCATATCCTAGAAACTCATCTGAGGCTAATAAATTTCTAACTAGAGGCAAAGTGGTTGTAAACCCTCCTATCTCTGCTTCGCAACTGGATCGATACGCTTTTCTGACAGCATCTGAATAATCACCAGAAACAGAATGCACAATTATTTTTGCTAGCAATGAATCAAAAACTGGTGATGTCTCATATCCCGCATAACCATAGGTGTCGCACCGAATCCCTTGTCCTGATGGCAAAGAAAACTTGTCGATTATGCCGCCCGTTGGCCGAGACTTGCCTCCAGTCTTAATCGATTCCATATTGATTCGACTCTGTATCGCATAACCTTTTGGGTTTGAGATCTTGGACTGGACCAGGTTAAGTGATTCTAATGTAGCACCAGATGCTATCTTTAACTGAGCTCCAACAAGGTCAGTACCGGTGATCATCTCGGTAATAGTATGCTCAACCTGCAGCCGAGGATTAACTTCGATAAATGTATAACGTTGCCCGGTCGAATCAAGGAGAAATTCTATGGTCCCCAGGCTCTCGTAGGCGACGGACTCCATCAAACTCACTGCATCTGATAAAAGTCTTCTTTCCAAGCTTTCATCTATGTTGGGAACTGGAGCTACTTCAATTATCTTTTGGTGACGGTGCTGGATAGAACAATCCCGGTCCCAGAAATGGCTTACGGCACCAGTACCATCACCTAAAACCTGTACCTCGATATGCCTTGAAGAAGGGAGGAACTCTTCTGCATATATTCTTCCATCGCCAAAAGCTAATTCTGCCTCCGAGGTGCAACGATCAAAGCTCTCAATTACGTCATCCAAAGAGGATATAACCTTCATCCCGCGACCACCGCCTCCAGCTACCGCTTTTAGGATCATGCGCGAACCACTAGGTAATGATTCAAAAAATTCTAGTGCCTCCACTGAACCAATGCTGCTATCCGTTCCTCGCAATGTGTCAATACCACAATCTAAAGCCAATGCCCGTGCCCGGATTTTGTCCCCGAGTAGCTGCAATGCTTTTGCAGGAGGGCCTACGAACACCAAGCCGGCGTTAGTAATAGCCTCTGCAAAACTAGGATTCTCACTTAAAAATCCATATCCCGGATGCACAGCATCGCACCCGTGCGTAGTAGCGATATCGACGATCTGCTGGATATCGAGATATGGTTGGATACCATTGCCTTTAAGCAAAACACTGGCGTTCGAACGATAACGATGCAACGATTTTGCATCTTCTTCTGTATAAATCGATACTGTCTCTATACCTAATTCTACTGCTGCAGAAGCTATACGTATGGAGACCTCACCTCTATTAGCAATCAATAATTTATTCATATGCCAGATCTCCTTGAAACCGTTGAACTAATAGCTGTTAACTTTAGCTGACAAGCGATGCTCCCATCTCAGTGAAGAAAATTCATTCTCCAGAATCTAACTTTCTAATTTAAAACCCTGATAACCTCTATTAACAACCTCTTCGCATTTCTGAACATAACTTGGAAACCCAAGGTAAGGCATAAATACCCTCGGCTTACCCGGAACGTTAGCACCTAAATACCAAGAATTACATTGAGGATAAAGCGTCATGCTTGCTATACCATTAACTACTTCTACCCACTCATCTTCAGCCTTCCGATCAGCTTCTATAGTAGAAAACTTATTATCTCTCATATGTTTCATCGCTTGAGCAATAAATTCGACATGCTGCTCTATTGATTGAATCATATTACTTAGGACGGAGGGACTTCCCGGGCCGGTGATCATGAATAAATTTGGAAATCCAGCGGTATTTAATCCTAAATACGTGCGCGGACCATCTGACCATTTATCCTTCAGTGCTATTCCATTTTTTCCAACTATCTCAATCTTATGTAAAGCTCCGGTCATGGCATCAAATCCAGTCGCAAAAACTATAGCGTCAACCAGATACTCTTTCCCTCCGGTTAGGATTCCTTTCGTTGTAATTGCTTCAATAGGATTACTGCTAACATCTACTAGATCAACATTGTTCCTATTAAACGTCTCAAAATAGTTCGTATCAGCACATAAACGCTTACAACCAACAACATCGTTTGGCGATAGCAATTCAGCCGTTTCAGGATCCTTCACGATTTCATTAATTTTTCCTTTAATAAAATCTGCGGCTAATCGATTTGATTCAATATTCAAACCTAGATCTGCAAACGCTCGCAAGAATAGTAACCCACCTATTTCCCAATGCTGCTCAAATCTCTCCTGAAGCTTTTCAGGGCTAGCTTCAAGTGCCGAATCTTCAAATATTTCATACTTTGACCCAAAACCTATTGTCATCTTTTTATTATTTTCCCTAAAACTCCTATAATTACCTTTTATTTCTCTTTCAAGATCTGGGTCCAAAGCTCTATTTGCTGCCGGCACAGAGAAGTTGGGGGTTCTCTGAAAAACTATCAGGTGCGCAGCTTGCTCAGCAATATGCGGGATTGATTGAATTGCCGAAGATCCAGTCCCTATAATACCAACACGTTTGCCCCTAAAATCTACCGGATCGTGAGGCCAGTGACCGGTATGGTATGTATCCCCCCTGAAATCTTCCAAACCCAGGAAATCGGGCGTATTAGCAGCCGATAAACAACCAGTTGCCATAATCACAAAGCCAGAAAAAACACTCTCACCAGAGTCCAGAGAAACCTCCCAACGATTAAGGTCCTCATCAAAGCAAGCCCCGACAACTGTTGTCTCGAACTTGATATCTCGATGTAAGTCAAGACGTTCAGCAACATGCTGTGCATACCTTAAAATTTCTGGCTGAGAAGAGTACCTTTCAGACCAATGCCATTCCTGCTGAATTTGTTCCGAGAACTGATAAGAGTATTCCATACTCTCAACATCACACCGAGCACCGGGATATCTGTTCCAATACCAAGTCCCTCCAACGTCAGTACCTCTTTCAAAAACGATAGCGCTCAATCCAAGCTCTCGTACCTTGTGCAACATATACATACCTGCAAATCCAGCGCCAACAATGATGGCGTCATAGTGTCTTTTCGGTTCCATTCGCAGCTCCAGTTCGTCCAATCTCCATTCTAACCACATTTAACCAACTATTGATGTACTTAACATTACTTCAGCACCAACCAAGTACGGTGTAAGATAAGATTAGCTAAAAAATAACATACCCGGATGGAATCTATGTCACTAACAAATGTGGACGATCTAAACAACCTAACGATGTCAGCAGAGGCTGAACCTCTTTTAATCGCTGTAAAGCATCATATAAAAGAAAATGTGGACCCGATAACAGAGGAGTTTTATCGACTTGGGGAATCCAGAGATGACAGATGGAGCTGGGCCCCAGGGCAACTCGAATTACTTGATGGTGCAAAAAATAAAGCAAAGGAATCGGGATTATGGAACTTTTTTTTGCCAGATGCTGAAACTGGGGAAGGGCTAAAAAATCTAGATTACGCATATATAGCTGCCGAACTAGCTAAGAATCCGCTGGCATCAGAGACAATGAATTGTTCAGCGCCGGACACTGGCAATATGGAAGTGCTGGAAAGGGTGGGAACTCCTGAGCAAAAAGAGAAATGGCTAGTTCCGTTATTAAATGGAGAAATAAGGTCTGCATACGCCATGACCGAACCAGACCTAGCATCTTCGGATGCAAAAAATATTGGCATGAGTGCCGCACTCATAGATGACCAATGGGTTCTAAACGGCGAAAAATACTATATCTCAGGTGCCGGTGACCCGCGATGCAAAATTATGATCACCATGGTTAAAACTAGTCCAGATGCGCCACCACATAAACAACAATCACAAATTCTTGTGCCTATAGATACTCCTGGAGTCGAAGTTTTGGGGCCTATGCACGTTTTTGGACATGATGATGCTCCACACGGACATATGCATATTAGATTCGATAACGCACGGGTACCAAAAGATAATATTCTTTTAGGAGAAGGCAGAGGGTTTGAGATCTCTCAAGTTAGATTGGGGCCAGGAAGAATACACCACTGTATGCGTTCAATTGGTCAGGCAGAAAGAGCACTCGATTTGATGATAAAGAGAGCAACGTCCAGAGAAGCTTTTGGTAAACCTATAATCCAGCTAGGAAAGAATTTAGAAACCGTTTCTCGAATAAGAATAGATATAGAAGCAATGAGATTGATGGTCCTAAAAGCTGCTAAAGCAATGGATGTCCTAGGGAACAGAGAAGCAAGAGTATGGGTCCACATGGTTAAAGCAATGGTTCCGGAAAAAGTCTGTCAAATTATTGATCAGGCAATTCAGATCCATGGTGCTACTGGGGTATCTCAATGGACACCTCTAGCTCAAATGTACACAGGACAACGAACTCTAAGAATTGCAGATGGGCCTGATGAGGTGCACCATCTTGTAGTAGGGCGATCTGAGATACGAAAGTACGATCAGGACAGTTGATATTAGATTTGACCGATTAACCTGCAAGGCCTCTTGCGACACGTTCAGAGGCCTGCTCCCGGAGCAATTTTTTGAATATTTTTCCGGATGCTGTTCTTGGAAGCGGTTCAACTAAAAAGTTATAATATCGAGGTATCTCAAATCTAGCGAGCTTGTTGCCCAGAAACCTATTTAGTTCTTCAATGCTTAAAGCTTTACTAGTGTATATTGTCGCTCCTACCTCTTCACCTAGACGAGGATCCGGCACTCCGTAAACGCAGGCCTCGACTACATTTGGATGTTCCAATAGAGCAGCCTCAACACCACCACAACTTATGTTCTCACCGCCCCGTATCACTAGATCTTTAATCCGATCAACAATAAATAAATAGCCTTCAGCATCAAGATAGGCAACATCCCCAGTTCTTAACCAATCACCGTCAAAGGCCTCCGCCGTAGCTTTTGGACGATTCCAGTACCCTTTAAAAACTGTAGTACCTTTAACTTGCAGCTCTCCCCTCTCGCCTGTAATAACCTCTTGCCCTGCATCATCTACTATACGTAAGTCTAAGACTGCAGACGCTCGTCCGGAACTTAATGGGCGCTCTAAATACTCGGTGCCGTTTATAGCTGTCCCGATGGCATTAGTTTCTGTCATGCCCCAACCTGTGCCCGGAGCAACACCTTTAAACGTTTTGCCAATACTTTTAACCTGCTCAGGTGCTCTAGGCGCACCTCCACCACCGAGACGACTCAAGGAACTTAAGTCTCTATTACTACCTCGAGCATATTCCACAAGATCGCCTGTTATGGCGGATGGTGCAGTAAAAGAACTAATCTTTTCCCTTTCAATAAGCTCAGCGGCCTTCTCAACATCCCACTTGTACATGCAAACAAGTCGCCTCTGAGCTCGATATGATGTCAAAAGGACTGCGTGGGAACCAGTTGCATGAAATAATGGGACCCCCAATAGAGTGGCCGGCTGCGGCCTATCTTCAGCAGTAACTATAAAGGGCGAGCCGCGCATCAGAACTCCTACCTGCGCATCTAATTCCCATGAACGCAACGCAGTAAGAAGATTTATGTGAGATGACAAAACTCCTTTAGGCCTCCCCGTTGAACCAGAGGTATATAAAATAGTAGCGTCATCCTCCGGAAGCAAATCAACTCTTGGCAAACTAGCTTCAACATCATCAATGGCATCTGAAAAGTGTTCTGCTGTGGCTAAAGAGAGCGTATCGCATCTAACAGCTAAAACTTTTAGATCGGGGCGTACTGCCTGGCATTCTGCAAGTAAATCTAGACGTTCCTGATCCACCAATATTAAACTAGCATTACTATCATTTAACGCATATTCCAGGTCATCGGAACCCCATAAAGAGTTCATTGCAACGGCAATACATCCGACAGAAGTTGAAGCCATGAAAGATAAAATCCATTCTGGATAGTTCCGCATGGCTATTCCTACGCGATCACCTTTTTCAAGACCGTATTTTTCAATCAGGGCTCTTCCAAGTTGACTAGCCTTTTGCCAGGCTTCCTCAAAAGTTAATCGTTCATCTTCGTAAACGATAAAAGTCTCTTTGCTTCGAGACTCCGAAAATAGATCTGACAACGTCCCCGGTAAATCTTTAAAGCATCGGCATGGTTTTCCGTATAGTTGCTTTATCTCAAATTCGAATGGGCTCCCGGGTCGAGTAAGCTCATCTATAGCCTGAGTTCTATCCATATACTGACGTTCCCCTTTTAATAAAAACGTTAAGAGGCCACACTAAACCTCTATTTTATGACAAACTAATCATAAAGGCCCGAGCAACAAGTAAA
>MDTE01094119.1_pt1 | contig 33512 bp, 37 predicted proteins | sample 811231 | NCBI WGS metagenome assembly MDTE01 (sample SAMN05326651, study PRJNA326480) | marine metagenome | isolation source: seawater | place: Indian Ocean: Red Sea | collected 2010
ATTTTAAATAAACAATTTGTCCCATTTTGGAGCGGGAGAAGGGAATTGAACCCTCGGCCTAAACGTTGGCAACGTTTCGCTCTACCACTGAGCTACTCCCGCAACTTAAAATTATTATAGAACATGGATTTCCGATAAGCAAGACTTGATAATGCTGAGTAAGTTTAATTATTTATAATTCCTTTATCTGCAATTTTTAATCCAATTTTTTTTAAAAATTTAAAATTATCTAAATCTTTAAGCAAACTATTTTTAAAGGGCGCGGTTATCATATTGTATCTGAAAAATTTTTGGGTTAGGTCAATTCCTAGGCCATAAAGAAAATTTTCAGGTTTTCTATTTGCGTATAAATTGTTAAAGATTAATGAATCCTTTATTTGGATTCCTAATGAGATATATTCTTTAATTTTTTCGTAAAGCTCTTCAATATCTCTTAAAACTAAATTAAAGCCCTGGCCAGCAAGAGGAAAAACATTATAAACGCTCTCGCCTAAAGCAAAAATATTATTTTTAAAAAAAATTTTATTGATTCTGAAGAAAATAGGGAAACTTTTAATTTTGCTAACTTTAACTTTGCATTTTTTTGGTAAAATATTACTAAGTTTTACCAAAATTAGTTTTTTAATTTGTGCTTGATTGTATTTGCTGTAACTTTTTTTCATACTCCATACTACTGAGAATTTTTTATTGCTGATTGGCAATATAGCCATTGGTCCCTCTTTAAAAAAATATTGTTTTGAACCTTTAAGGATTAAATTATGGCTAACAGTACATGTAAATGCTATTTCTTTTTTATTTTGTTCAATGTATCTCTTCCCTAATAATTCTTCAACTAATCTGTGGCTTCTTCCAACACAAATTAAAATCATATCGTAATAATTGTCTCTATTTTTAAACTCGATACTGGTTTTATTGATACTAATTCTTTTTACATCTTTGTTTATGATTTTAATTTTTTTATTTTTTCTAATAGCTGATATTAAAAAATTTTTTAAATTTTTATTTTCAGTGATAAGCATTAAGTTTTTTTTAGTCTCTTCAAAATTTAAGAAATTAAGGAGAATATTGTTTTCTTTTTCATGATATAGACTCACTTTTTTACACTCAAAAAATATTTGAGATATTTTTTTGGGTAAGTGTTTGGAAATAAATTTATAATTACTTGGTGATAGTGCAGTAGTTCTGTTATCAATAAATTTATTTTTCGATTTTTTAGATATAAGATCAATTTGTACATCTAATTTACCAAGAATCTGAGCTGTAATTAATCCGCTCATGCCGTCTCCAACAATACATATCTTCTGTTTTTTCATAATTTTTAATAACTTTATCAATTTCCTATAAATGGTACAAAGTAAATAAGGTGATTCGTAAAATGATGATAAATAGCAAATTATTTGATAGTAGCGTAAATTTTGTAAAAAGAAGAATTGCTGAGCTTTCGGGTTTTTTATTGGTAATAATTTCAGGGCTTTTTATTTATTCTTTATCTAAGTACTCTCCAGAAAATCCAACTTTTATTTTGGACTCGGATAAACTTGATGTAACTGATTATTTTGGATCTTTAAGCAATGCAATTTCTGATATTTTTCTTCAAAGCTTTGGTTTGATCTCTTTTTTTATTGGAATAAGTTTATTATTTTGGGGTGTTAGTTTAATTTTAAATAAAAAAATTAACAATATTATTAATAAATTTTTTTACACATTGCTATATATTTCATTTGGATGCCTTCTTATCTATATCATTAATAACAATTCTTTTTGGTTAATTCATCATGGCAATGCTGGCTTTGTTGGTGAAAAAGGTTTTAATTTAATATACAAATATATTCCTCTAATAGAAAACGATATATCTAAAATCACACTAGTAATTTTATTTCTTCTTTTTTTTATTTTAAGTTCAGGAATTAATTTAAAAAAATTAATTTCTAATACATTATCATTATTTGGAGAATTGCTTAAAAAAAACAAAACAAGTGAAAATAAAGAAGAACCTGTGTCTAGTTATAATTTAGATCAAAATAAGTCAGCAGGAGGTTTAGATAAGCAGCAATCTTTTGTATTCCAAAAAGTTAATGAAAAAAAATCTGGAAATTATAAATTGCCTTCAATAAATCTACTGGCAAAAAAAGTTAATACTTTAAATAAAAATTCTAGTTTGAAACTACCGAGTGCAGATTTTATTGAAAAAATTCTTTTGGATTTTGGAATAAAAGGAAAAATTAAAAAAGTAAATAATGGTCCAGTAGTTTCTTTATATGAATTTGAGCCTGCGCCTGGAGTAAAAGTTTCAAAAATTGTTAATTTATCGGATGACATAGCAAGAAATACAAGCTCTGTTTCAACACGAGTTTCACCGATTCCTGGTAAAAATACTGTTGGAATTGAAATTCCAAATCCAAGAAGAGAGAATGTGGTTTTGTCAGAAATAATCTCCAGTGAGAATTTTGAAAAAAAAGATACAAGTCTTCCTATTACACTTGGTAAAAGTATATCGGGAGTATCATTGGTAGCAGATTTAACCTCGATGCCTCATTTATTAGTAGCAGGTACAACTGGATCAGGAAAGTCTGTTTGTATAAACAGTATAATATTATCTCTGCTTTACAAACACAGTCCAGATACCTGCAAGCTAATTTTAATAGATCCAAAAATGTTGGAGCTTTCTTCGTATGAAGGAATACCACATTTATTAACCCCAGTAATTACCGAAGCTAGTAAAGCAACGTCTGCTCTGAGTTGGACAGTTAAAGAAATGGAAAACAGGTATAAGCTGATGAGTTCAGAAGGTGTAAGAAATATTGATGGATATAATCAAAAACACAAACTTAAGATGCCTTATATCATAGTAGCTGTAGATGAAATGTCAGATCTTATGCTTGTTTCAGGAAAAGAAATAGAAGGATATGTTCAAAAACTTTCTGCAATGGCAAGAGCTGCTGGAATTCACATAATAATGGCTACACAAAGACCGAGTGTAGATGTAATTACTGGAACCATTAAAGCTAATTTCCCAACAAGAATATCTTTTCAGGTAAGCTCAAAAATTGATAGCAAAACTATTCTTGGCGAACAAGGTGCTGAACAGCTCTTGGGTAAAGGTGATATGCTATTTATGTCTTCAGCAAATAAAATATTCCGAATACATGGTCCATATGTTTCAGAAGGTGAAATCGAGAAAGTGACAAGTCATATCAGGGCACAAGGTAATCCAGATTATATTGAGGAAATTATATCAAAAAAAACTTCTGACGCGGAAGATGTTGTATCCGGCAGTGAAGAGGATGAATTATATGAAACAGCACTTAAAATTATTAAGACAGAAAAGAAGGCCTCAACAAGCTTCTTACAAAGAAAACTACAAATTGGTTATAATAGAGCAGCAAGAATAATTGAAAAAATGGAGGAAAATGGTTTGGTTACAAAAGCTAATCATGTTGGAAAAAGAGAGGTTTTATAATATTTGTACATTATAAAATTTATAAAAATATTTTTAATTTTCATCTTATTTTTCAATTATTCAAATTTAAAAGCTGATCCCAAAAAAAATATCATTGAAAATATTAATAATACTAGTTCAATAAAATTTAATTTTATTCAAATTTCAAATGATAATAATGAAAACGGCGTATGCTATTTAAAACGACCATATTATCTAAAATGTGAATACAAAGATAAAAATAATAAAGAATTAATTGTGAATAAAAATAAACTTGTTATTTATCACAGAAAGTATGAAAAAATTTATAATTATCCATTATCCAAATCTTACTTTACTGAAATTTTGAGTAAAGAAAAATTTAGTAAGTTGATATCAAATGGAACCTTGTTGGAAGAGGATGATTTTTTTCTCGTAAAATGTTTTTTTGAGGAAAAGGGCGAAATAATTTTTTATTTTAATAGTGAAAATTATAATCTAAATGGTTGGGACTTATTAAGTTTAAACAATACGAAGATTACATTTAAAATATTAAATAGTGTAAAAAATTCTGAGATGAAAAAATCTTTTTTTGATATCCCAAAGAGTAGTTAGGTAACCATTTTTCCAATTTTTTCTCCGCCAAATATATGAAAATGGAGATGAGGAACTTCTTGACCGCCATTGCTTCCTATATTTGCTAAAGCTCTATACCCACCTTCTATACTGGATACTTTTAACAATTTTGCGACATGCGTTATACCTTTAAAAAACTCAATAATTTCTTTTTTATCAGCATTTTTAATGAAGTCATCTAAATCTGTATAAGATCCCTTTGGAATAACTAGAGCATGTATTTTTTTTTGTGGATTTATATCATGGAAAGATAAAACAAAGTCATTCTCGTAAATTTTCTTACAAGGTATTTCACCTTTTAAGATTTTAGCAAAAATATTATTATTATCGTAGGTCATTATTCTTTTTTTCTTTTATTTAATTCTTTCATAACATCTTCAATTTTAATACCACTTCCTTCCAGAAGGACCATTAAATGGTATATTACATCAGCTGCTTCGTGTATCTTGTTTGTGTCTTTTTCAACAGCTTCTAGAAGCTCTCCGATCTCTTCTTTTACTTTTTTAATGCTTAATTTTTTATCATTAAATAATTTGTTTGTATAAGAAGAAATTTTTGGATTTTTTTTTCTTTCTCTTATTTGACTGATTAAATTTTCTAAATCTTTTAACATTTTATAATCTTACCGAGAGATTTTTTGATTTTAAATATTCCTTTGCTTCTTTGATTGAATATTCACCAAAATGAAATATAGATGCTGCTAATACTGCGCTAGCATTACCTATTTTTAACCCTTCATAAAGATGCTCAAGCTTTCCCACTCCACCTGATGCAATAACGGGTATATTCACCAAATTTGATACTTTTTTTGTCAAATCTAAATCATATCCTTTTTTTGTTCCATCTCTATCCATGGATGTTAAGAGTATTTCTCCTGCTCCAAGATTTTCCACTTCTTTCACATAATCTATAACATTTTTCCCTGATGATTTCCTGCCTCCATGAGTAAATACCTCCCATTTATTATTTTCAACTTTTTTAGCATCGACTGCAACAACTATGCACTGGGAACCAAATTTTTCAGCTCCCATTTTTACAATACTTGTATCATTAACCGCAGCTGTATTAATTGATACTTTATCTGCACCAGAGTTTAAAAGATTTGAAATATCTTTTAATGTTCTTACGCCGCCACCAACTGTTAATGGAACAAAACAGCTTTGTGAAGTTTTTTTAACTATTTCTAAAATAATATCTCTATTTTCATTTGAGGCCGTTATATCTAAAAAACAAATTTCATCTGCACCATTTTCACTATAAAATTTAGCTTGTTCCGATGGATCTCCTGCATCCACAAGGTTAACAAAATTAATACCCTTCACAACTCTTCCATTTTTTATATCTAAACAGGGAATAATTCTTTTTTTATACATTAAATTAATTTACTAAGTTTCTTTAAATCTATATTTTTGTCGTAAATAGCTTTACCAATTATAACGCCTTTTATGTTTTTAAATTTTTTCTTTTTAATATTTAAGACATCATCCAATGATGAAATACCACCAGAAATTATTAAAGGTATTTCGGTTAATTTTGATAAAGATAAGGCTTCGTCAAGATTTGGCCCACTCTTAGTTCCATCTTTTTCAATATCTGTATAAATTATTCTCGATATATTCAAACCATTAATCTCCTTTATAAATTCCTCTGCTTTAATATTTGTTTTTTTTGTCCAACCAGATAATGCAATTAGACCATTTTTTATATCAAGTGATAATACAATTTTATCTTTGAAATTTTTACAGGCATCTTCTAAAAAACTTCTATCTTCGATTGCCTTTGTTCCTAAAATTATTTTATCTACACCAAAATTTATTAATTCATTTATTTGTTCCACTGTCCTAATGCCTCCGCCTACTTGAACTTTTACTTCATTTAAATCAGTAATTTGTTTTACGATTTCATTGCTAAATGATTTGCCCGCTAAGGCCCCGTCTAGATCGACTATGTGTAAATTCCTAAAACCAAAATTGGAAAAGATTTTTGCCTGCTCTAAAGGGGTATTGCTGTATTCTTTCAATTGTTTAAAATCTCCCTTTAACAATCTCACACACTTTCCCCCTTTAATGTCTATTGCAGGAAATATTATCATTTTAAAATTAAATTTTGCCTTTTGTCGAAGGGACTAAATTTTTAATTCTTTTGTCAATTGTTAAAGCCTCTTTTAAGGTTTTTGCTAAAGCTTTAAAGCAAGACTCGATTTTATGATGGCTATTGTCTCCATAAATATTTTCAACATGTAATGTGATCCCCGCAGATTGTGAGAAAGCTTGGAACCACTCTTTGAATAACTCGGTGTCCATTTCACCCAATTTTTCAACTTTAAGATCAACTTTCCATACCAAGTAAGGTCTGCCTGAAATGTCTAGCGCGACTCTAGTTAAAGTTTCATCCATGGGTATAAGAGCACTAGAGTATCTTTTTATCCCTTTAAGTTTGCCAGCAGCCTTTTTAACAGCTTCACCTAATGCAATACCAGTATCTTCGGTGCTGTGATGTAAATCTATGTGTGTATCGCCTTTTACATTGAGTTTAATATCTATAAGAGAGTGCTTTGATAATTGTTCTAACATGTGATCCAAAAAACCAATCTGGGTTTTTATGTTATAATTTCCCTTGCCGTCTAAATTTACCTCTGCGTTAATATTAGTCTCTTTGGTTTTTCTCAGTATTTTTGCTTTTCTGCTCATTGTTTCAAGGTTTACTATGAAGATATATAGCTAAATTTAACATTTGGCAATAAATGCTCAATTTAACGCCTTGAAGATTTAATTTAAATCTCCACATAGATAGTAGTTATGAATACAAATCAAAACTGGCATGGGACAACAATTGTCTTAATTAGAAAGGGAAATCAAACCATTGTTGCGGGCGATGGACAGGTTAGCCTTGGTAATACTGTTCTTAAAAGTAAAGCAAAAAAAGTTAGAAAGATTGAGAAAAGAAATGTGATTGCTGGTTTCGCAGGTTCTACAGCAGATGCTTTAACTCTTTTTGAAAGATTAGAAGCTAAATTAGAGAAACATGCAGGAAATTTAACAAGAGCCGCAGTAGAATTGGCAAAGGATTGGCGTACTGACAAATATTTAAGAAGATTAGAAGCATTGATGGCTGTTGCCGATAAAGAAAAAAGTTTCATAATTTCTGGTACTGGTGATGTCTTAGAGCCAGAGGATGGAATTATTGGAATAGGTTCAGGTGGCAATTACGCTTTAGCTGCTGCTAAAGTTTTAATAGGGACTGATATGTCAGCAGAAGAAATTGCTAAAAAGTCTTTAAAAGTTGCTTCTGAAATTTGTGTTTTCACAAATAATAATATTACTATGGAGAAAGTATAAAATGGTACAAAAAACTTCTAATCTTAAAATTGTTAAAGACGGATCTAAGAAAGAAAGTTCTAAAGTTAGTGCTTTATCTCCAAGGGAAATAGTGTCAGAACTTGATAGGTATGTTATCGGTCAAGGACAAGCAAAAAAAGCAGTTGCTGTTGCTCTTAGAAATCGTTGGAGAAGACAAGCATTATCTGATGAAATGAAAGATGAAGTATTGCCTAAAAATATTTTAATGATTGGACCAACAGGTGTTGGTAAAACTGAAATATCACGAAGATTATCAAAATTAGCTCAAGCGCCATTTATAAAAGTTGAGGCTACAAGATTTACTGAAGTTGGTTATGTTGGAAGAGATGTAGAGCAAATTATTAGAGATTTAATTGAAATAGCCATCGCCATGGAAAGAGAAAAAAAAAGAAAAGAAGTTCACGCTAAGGCACAATTATCAGCTGAGGAAAAAGTTTTAGATGCCTTGGTTGGTAAAAAAGCTAGTCTTGCAACAAGAGAGAGTTTTAGAAAAAGACTAAGATCAGGAGATTTAGATACCAATCAAATAGAAATAGAGGTAAGTGAGATTTCAAGCGGTATGCCATCTTTCGAGATACCTGGAATGCCAGGTGCAAACATTGGGATGGTAAATTTAGGTGAGATGCTCGGAAAATCTATGGGTCCTAAAGGTAAAAAAAAGAAAATGACTGTTAAAGAGTCTCATGAAATTTTAATTGCACAAGAGTCAGACAAAATGATTGAGCAAGAAAAAATTATCAAAGAAGCAAAAGTTGCAACAGAAAATAATGGAATTGTTTTTTTAGATGAAATAGACAAAGTATCTGCTCGAAGTGATAGAGTAGGAGGAGATGTTTCGAGAGAAGGTGTCCAAAGAGATCTTTTGCCTTTAATCGAGGGTACAACAGTTAACACCAAATATGGTCCGGTTAAGACTGATCATGTATTATTTATTGCCTCGGGAGCTTTTCAATTAGCAAAACCATCTGATTTACTTCCTGAATTACAAGGACGTTTACCAATTAGAGTAGAGTTAAATGCATTGACCGAAGAAGACTTCAAGAGAATTCTGAAAGAACCAGATAACAGTTTAATAAAACAATATAAGGCATTATTAAGAACTGAAGGTGTTGAACTTGATTTTACTGATGATGGAATTGATATGCTCGCAAAACTTTCAACAGAAATTAACTCCACTGTAGAAAATATAGGTGCTAGAAGACTACATACAATTATTGAAAAAGTGTTAGACGAGATTAGTTTTACAGCATCAGATAAAGCGGGTCAAAAAATTAAAATTGATAAAGATTATGTTGTTAAAAATCTTGGTAATCTTGTAAAAGACACAGACTTATCAAAGTTTATTTTATAAATTTTCTAAGCTTAATTATAAAAGCACCTGATCCACCAGTCATTTTTTCTCCCATTTTTATCTGGCTTATTTTTTCCTTTAATTCAGGATTGTTTTTTATAAATTCCGGTATTGTATTTTGTAGTTTACTAAATTCTTCCGATGCATAAACATTTTTTTCTATTTTTGAGTGAATTCCTTTACCTGTAATTATCAAAATTTCATCAATCCCTTTTTCACAACAATAATTAATTATTTCATGGATTTTTTTATTTGCATTTTCAATAGTGTATCCGTGAAAATCAAATTTAAATCTTTGAATTTTGTCTATTTCTTTTTTTTTTGAGATATCTTTATCAAGAACCTCGGAAGGATTTTCTAAGAATTCTTCCCAATCTTTTTTATCTTGCTTTGATAGATCTTTCTTAATCAAGAATTTTCAATTTCGGCAAGGTACCAATTTGGATTTGAGCTTGAAATTTTCTTTGTAAATTTCCAATGGTCGATAACAGTTTTAATTTTATTGGGGTCTCCCTCAATAATCTTATTATCTCCGTCTTTTTTAACGGATATAATTTCACTAACGAATTTTACAGTAAAGAAAAGAGCTTCTGCAGTCTTATCAAATTTTTCTATCGTAGAGGATTTAATGCCAACAAAAGTAAGTTCCGATTTTATCTTTTTTGAATTTCTTTCCTCAATAGCAGAATTAAAATTATCTTCCATACCTTTTGTTAATAGATTTTTTAAACCTATTTTGTCCCCCTTAGAAAAAGCAGTGATTATATTTTCGTATGCTATTTCTGCTCCCTTTAAAAATTGTTTTTTTTGAGAGTGATCAAACTCTGTATTCTTTTTATCCTGATTTTTTTTAAAATCTTCTTTAAATTTTTCAAATTTTTTCTTATCGAAGTTAGAAAAAACTTTTTCTTGATGTCCTGTTCTTCTACCAAGAATATTTCTTAATCTTAGTATGATGAAGCCTGCTATCATCGCTAATAGTATAATGTCTAAATATCCAAAACTGTTACTCATTATTGCTAAATATATATTAATAATATAACTTTCAAAATGACAAATGAACACATTATTATTGTTTTTAATAGCAGTACCTGCAATTGAGATCTATCTGATGATTAAAATCGGTCAAAATATTGGAGCTTTTACAACAGTCTCATTAATTTTTGCTACGGCATTTATAGGTATATATTTTGCAAAAATTGAGGGCTTGAACACGCTTAGATCAGGCGTTTACAATTTATACAAAAACAAAATACCCTTATTTGAAATGATTTCTGGAGCATCAATTGCTTTTGCTGCAATTTTATTAATAATTCCTGGTTTTGTAACAGATTTTTTAGGTTTTGTTTTGCTGTTTCCTCCGACAAGAAAACTTATAATTAATTCTTTTTTGAATAGTGGAAATATTGTTAGAAAAGAAAATAAAGATTTCATAGAAGGAGAGGTTCTTGATAAGAAAAAAGACGATAAAGATGAAATATAATATCGTTGCCAAATATATTAAAGACATTAATTTTAATATTCCTGATGCAAAATCATATTTTTTAATAGAGAAAAGTATAAGTAACTATAAAGTTAACTTTGATATAAAGAGTAAAAAAATAAAAGATGATATCGTTGAAATTGATACTACTTTAAAACTTGTATCGGGAAGCTCAGACGATAACAAAATAAATATATCAATACTTTATTCCACATTAGTAAATTTAGAGAAAGGCTTGGGCAATAAAAAAGATTTAGAGAAAATTGTACTTATTGATGTTCCAACATCAATTTATCCTGATATCAGAAATATACTTATTTTTATGTTTGAAAAATCAGGTTTTAAAAAAATAAATATAGATAAGAGTGTTGATTTTGAAAACCTATATAAAAGAAATAATTAAAAATAATTTTTCTTTAGTTCTTTTTTTAAAAACTTTGTATGATCAGAATACTCTTTCTCAAGAGGTTTTATAATTATTTTTGGAGTATTTTTTTGTGGATTAGATTTTTTAGCATTTTCATTTTTTTCATTATTTTCAACTAATGACAAAGTTGGTTCTTTCTGATCGATTAAATGAATATAAACTTCTCTTAAAAGTTCGCAGTCTAAAAGGGCGTTGTGTTTTTTTCTTTTAGAATTATCAACATTAAATCTCTTACATAAATTATCTAAAGAATTAGATGCACCTGGAAATTTAGATCTTGCAAGCTCTAAAGTGTCAATAACATTATTTAAATTGATTGGTTTTTTTTTAATTTTAATGAGTTCATTATTTAAAAAAGAAATATCAAAAGGTGCGTTATGGATTATCAATCTTTTTCCATTTATGAATTCAATAAATTCATCTGCTATTTGGTTAAATTTATTTTCAGATTTTAGTCTTTCATAAGAATAACCGTGAATTTTAAATGCATCTTCAGATACTTCCCTTTCTGGATTCAGGAGCTTATAAAAAACTTTTTTTGTAGGTATTAAATCTTTTGTTTCGACACAGGCAATTTCGACAATTCTATCTCCATTTTGTGCCGAAAGACCAGTAGTTTCTGTATCCAAAATTATTTCATTCATAATTTTTTTTGTATCATTCTAACATTTTTTTTTAATTTTTTTAAGGTGCTGTTGTTGTTGATAACAAAATCACAAAATTTAATTTTTTTTGCAGGTCTGAGTTGTCTTTTATCCAAAACTTCAAAAGTTGCTATATTTTTATCCTTCTTTATAAACCTTCTAGCCCGGATTTTTTTTGGGGAATTTACAAAGATAATTTTATTAAAATTACTCATTAGTTTGCTTTCTATTAAAAGTGGTATTTCAAAAAAAACAAATGATTTTTTTTTATTCCTTTTTGAAAAATTTTTTAATTCCTTTCTAACTAATGGATGTATAATTTTTTCAAGTTTTTTCAAATCTCTTGGTTTTTTTGTAATAAGAATTTTTATATCTCTCTTGGATTTTACACCAAACTTTTTAAGAGCTTTTTTTTTAAAGATTTTTTTTTTATAAATTTTTTTAACTTCTTTATCAGCATCAAAAATAGGATATTTATTTTTTGATAACATTTTGATGACAGTTGTTTTTCCTGATGATATTGATCCTGTGATACCTACTTTAATCATTTTTAAATATATCCAAGACTTTTTGATCAATTTTTGGCTCTATATTGTGCCACAAATTAAAAGATAGTTGGGCTTGATAAATAAACATCATTTTCCCATTATCTATTTTATTTCCAGATTGTTCAGCATTTGTAAGAAAATCTGTTTTTGGGGGATTATAGGTAAGATCATAGAAAAGTTTCTTTTTATTATTTTTGCTATAATCTATTTCTATTGCATCAGTTTTATTTAAACCCAGACTTGTAGCGTTAATTACTATATCGGAATTGTTAGTTTCTCCCCAATCTATAACTTCGAGATTTGGATGAGATTTTTTTATATTGTTTGCATATTCTTTTGTTCTGTTGCTTATAAGAATTTTCGATATATTTAATTTTTCTAAGGCTAAGATTAGTGAAGGCACGACTCCGCCTGCACCAAGTATTAATGCAATTTTATTTTTTATTTCAAAATTTGTATCCTCCAAAGCCCTTTTGAAGCCGTTGGAGTCGGTATTGTCTCCTACTATTTTATTTTTCCTTTTTAATACCGTGTTCACTGATTGGGTTTTATTTGCAACTGGAGTAAGTTCATCTATGTACTTAATTATTTCTTTTTTAAATGGCAAAGTAACATTCATTCCAATAATTTTGTCATCTCTTATTTCTTTTACTACTCCATTAAGCTGTTCTTTCTTTAAAAGCCTTCTGTCATAAATTGCGTTTAAATTATTTTTTTTAATCCAGTAACTATGAAGCTGCGGGGAAAGAGAGTGCTCTATTGGATTTCCTATAACTAAATATTTTTTCATATTAGATTTTTTAAGTACTCTTTAATTTGTGTTACAGGCAAACCCATAATTGTATCTTCATCTCCTTCGATTTGAGAGAATAGAGATTTTCCATCTGCCTCTATTTGATAAACTCCATAAGCATATAATTCTTTGTCTTTTATCTTTTTAAGGTACGATTTAATTTCGTCCAAATTAAGTTGTTTCATTGTTAAAACCGAAGAGTCGGAATAGTTCCATATCATAGATCCATTCTTAGATATACAAACTGAACTAATTAGTTGGTGCTTTTTTCCGTTTAATTTTTTAAGAATAGTTAATGCTTCTTGCCTGTTTTTTGGTTTTGATATTAGTTCTCCCTTAAGGTCTATAACGCTATCTGCTCCCAAGACTATTTCGTTAGGTATCTTCGAGCTCACCTTATTAGCTTTTAATTCTGCCAAATTTTTTGATATCAACAACGGTGTCGCTCCATTAGAGATTAAAGAGTTTTTTACTTCGTCCTCATCTACATTTGAGACATGAACTTCGCACTCAATTTTATTTTTATTTAAGATGTTTTTCCTAACACCGCTTTTAGAGGCAAGAATTATTTTCATCTGTTTTTTTTAATTTCATAAATTTTTATAATTGACGCCGCTGTCTCCTCAACAGACCTTCTGGTTACATCTATTGATGGCCAATTATATTTTTTGAAAATTTTTTTGGATGTCTCCACCTCTGACCTGATTCTTTCTACATCGGTATAGGTTTTAAGATCGATAGATGTATTAACATTTACTCTTGTTTTTCTTACTTCGGCTAATCTTTCAGCGTCTGCAAAAAGTCCAACGACGCAGTAGGTCTTATTATGTTTTTCTAATATCGAAGGAATTTTTTGATCTAAAACCAATGGAATATTTAATGTTTTATATCCTCTATTGGCCAAGTATATTGATGTTGGCGTTTTGCTTGTTCTACTGACTCCTAAAAGGATTACATCAGCGTTTGAAATGTCTTCGTTTTTTTTTCCATCATCATGTGACATAGTGAATTGTATCGCCTCGATTCTTTTATAATAATCTTCGTCGAGAACATGTTGGGCGCTGGGTTTGTGGGTGGCCTTTTGATTTAATAGTTTAGAGAAGCTTAAAATTAAATTTCCCAAAACTCCAAAACAAGGGATATTATTTTTTTCACACTCCCCCGCTAGAAATTTTGCTAATCTTGTATCAACAATGGTATATAAAATGATTGGATTTTCCTTTTCTTTACACTCTTTAATAATTCTATCAATTTGTTGTTGGGTTCTTATAAAAACAAATTCTTTTTTATCATAATCAAAATTTGCAAACTGAGATTGTAATGCTAGAAAGATTCTGTCAAGAGTTTCTCCGGTAGAGTCAGATATAAGAAATATTTGATATTTGTTTGTCATTAAGTTTGTTAATTACTTTAGTATAATTAATAAATATCAATAAACAGTAATAAAATAGATTTTTTATTCACTTCAATTAACAAATACTTAACAGTTTGTATAATGTTTATAATTTTATATTAATTAATTAACATTGTTAATATTAAGGAAAAAGGTCGTCTAATCAGCATTTTTAATTCATATAATATGTAGATAAAGTGACTTTTATCCTATTTTCATTAACTAACATGACCTATTACAACATATAAAATATAAACTTATAATATTATTTAATGAATAAATTATCTGAATGTATATTAAACAAGAATAGTGATTATCTGCCTGTATGGTTTATGAGACAAGCTGGAAGGTATTTGCCTGAATTTAGAGAAATAAGAAGAAACAATCAAGATTTCATTAAACTATGCCTAAATCCTAAATTAGTTAAAGAAATCACAATGCAGCCCCTTATGAGATTTGACTTAGACGCTGCTATAATTTTCTCAGATATTTTAATATTGCCATTTGGTCTTGGTCAACATGTTCAGTTTAAAAAAGGAGAGGGGCCAATCTTGGGAGATTTAGAAATAAACAAAATCTTAAAGAATAAAAAAAAAGATTTTGTTGATAAAGTAAAACCAGTTTACGAGGGAATAAGTAATGTAAAAAAGAATATTAAAGATAAGAATGTTATTGGGTTTGTAGGCGCTCCTTGGACTCTAATGGTTTATATGTTAAATAAAAAGTCTCCTAAAAAAGATTTTGATCTAAGCGTAATTATCAAAGACAAAGTTTTAATCAAAGAATTATTAACAAAACTAGAAGAGACAATCTGCTTACACATAGATCAACAAATAGAATCAGGTGCTGATGTAATACAAATTTTTGACTCCTGGGCAGGTTTGTTACCTAAAAATGAATTAAAAAAATATTGTTTTGAACCAACAAAGAAAATAGTACAACACGTTAAAGAGAAAAAGGTACCTGTAATTTGTTTCCCAAGAGGAATTGGTAAAAATTACAAAGATTTTTGTTCAATCGTTGAGCCTTCTTGCATAAGTATCGATTATGACACGGATCCAAGATGGGCTAGAGATAATTTGAAAGAAATTCCAATACAGGGTGGTTTAGATCCAAAAATTTTATTAAACGAAAAAGAAATTATAAAAAAAGAAGTTGAAAACTACATCAACGTTTTTCTAGGATACCCATATATATTTAACTTAGGACACGGTGTCTTACCAGAAACAAAACCAGAAGCTATAGAGTACGTGATGAGCCTTATAAGAAGAAAAAAAAATGGAAAATGATCACCCAAAAATAAATTACGGGAAAACTGGTTTGTTGTTAGTAAATCTTGGAACACCAGATTCGACTGGTTGGTGGGACATAAGAAAGTATCTAAAAGAATTTTTATCCGATAAAAGAGTAATAGAAGTAAACCCTATTCTTTGGAAAGTTATTTTAAATCTCTTAATACTTAATTTACGACCCTCCAAGACAGCAAAAGCATATAAAGAGATTTGGATGAAAAAAGAGAATATGTCTCCCCTAAGGTATTTTACTATTAAGCAAACTGAAAAATTAGAAAAAAAAATAACAAATAAAAATATCATAATAGATTTTGCTATGAGATACGGTAATCCAAGTATAAAATCAAAAATGGTGAAACTTCAAAAACAAGGATGTGAGAAAATAATAATTTTACCATTGTACCCTCAATACGCAGCAGCAACTACAGCCACAGTTTGCGATGAAGTATATAGAACTTTAATTAAAATGAGATGGCAACCAAGTTTACAGATTATCCCTCATTATGAATCTGAGCCATTATATATTAATGCTTTATATAATAGTCTTAATACAAAAATTTCAGAGATAAATTGGAAGCCTGATTTAATCATTGCCTCATATCATGGAATACCAAAAAAATATTTTGATAAGGGTGACCCATACCATTGTTATTGTCAAAAAACTACAAGACTTCTATCTGAAAAATTTACACAAATTTCTATTAAAACAACTTTTCAATCTAGATTTGGTCCACAGGAATGGTTGCAACCATATACTGACAAAACATTAGAAAAATTGCCCAAAGACGGAAAAAAAAATGTTTTAGTAATTTGTCCAGGTTTCTCGTCTGATTGTGTTGAAACCTTGGAAGAAATATCCATTCAGGGAAAAGATAGCTTTTTGTCTAACGGAGGAAAAAATTTTGATGTAGTACCATGTTTAAACGATAGTGAAGATCATATAAAACTTCTTGAACATTTGGTAAAAAAATATTTTGTAGAATGAATATATATTTAACTTTTAAAGCCCTGCATTTAATTGCTGTAATTTCATGGATGGCAGGTTTGTTATATCTACCAAGAATATTTGTATATCACTCCCAAACGAGCAGCAATGATGTTCAAGAGACTTTCAAAATAATGGAGAGAAGATTGTTTCTTTATATTATGAACCCCGCCATGATATTATCTTGGCTTTTTGGATTTCTTTTGCTCCATTCAACCGGTCTAGAGTCACTTAAAGAACCATGGTTAATTGCCAAACTTATTCTAGTAGTTTCTTTGACCTTATATCATTTTTTCTTATTCAATTGTTTAAGACAATTTAGTGTTAACCAAAATAGCTACTCTTCTAAGTTTTTCAGAATTATTAACGAAGTACCAACAATTTTGCTTATCATAATAATATTTTTAGTTGTTTTTAAGCCTATTTAGACTTGAATATTATTTTTAATTCATTATATTGATAATACTTACCTTAAAGACAAAAATCATATGAACTTACAGGAACTAAAGAAACAGACACCGGCTGAGCTTATTACACAGGCAGAAAAGCTTGGTATAGAAAATCCCAGCACGTTAAGAAAACAAGAAATATTATTTTCTATATTAAAAAAATTAGCTGAAAAGAATGAGCAGATTACTGGCGGTGGTGTTTTAGAAGTTTTGCAAGATGGTTTTGGTTTTCTTCGGGCTATCGAGTCAAATTACCTACCTGGTCCGGATGATATATATGTAAGTCCGAGTCAGATTAGAAGATTTGGTCTAAGAACAGGTGATTCCGTCGAAGGAGAAATAAGAGCACCTAAAGATGCTGAAAGATATTTTGCTTTACTTAAAGTTAACCAAATTAATTTTGAAAACCCTGAAAAGGGAAGAAATAAAATTGCTTTTGATAATTTGACACCTCTATATCCAAACAGCCAGTTAAAAATGGAAATTGAAAAAAACACAGTTGAGAAAAGACCAGATCAAACCGCTCGTCTTATCGATTTAGTAAGCCCTATTGGAAAAGGCCAGAGATCTCTAATAATCTCCCCGCCAAAAGCTGGTAAAACAATTATTTTGCAGAATATTGCCAACTCTTTGGCAATAAACCACCCAGAGTGTTATTTAATGGTATTGCTGATCGATGAAAGACCTGAAGAAGTTACTGATATGCAAAGAACTGTTAAAGGCGAAGTAATAAGCTCAACTTTTGATGAACCAGCAGCAAGGCACGTAGCAGTAGCTGAAATGGTAATAGAAAAAGCTAAAAGGTTAGTGGAACATAAAAAAGATGTTGTTATTCTCCTAGATTCTATAACGAGACTAGGAAGAGCGTACAATGCTGTTGTACCAAGTTCGGGTAAAGTTTTAACTGGTGGTGTAGATGCAAATGCTCTTCAACGTCCTAAAAGATTTTTTGGTGCAGCCAGAAATGTAGAGCAAGGAGGATCTCTAACAATTATATCTACTGCCCTGGTCGATACAGGAAGTAGGATGGATGAAGTTATATTTGAAGAATTTAAAGGAACAGGTAACTCAGAATTAATCTTAGATAGAAAAATTGCTGATAAAAGAATTTACCCAGCGATTGATATCACTCGTTCAGGTACCAGAAGAGAGGAACTGCTCTTTAAAAAAGAAGACTTAACAAAAGTTAATGTTTTAAGAAGAATAATAAGCCCAATGGGAACAATGGATGGAATAGAATTTTTAATGTCCAAACTTAAAAACACAAAAAATAATGCAGATTTTTTTGTTTCGATGAATAAGCCCAGTTAATGATTAAAATGTCTAAGCCCAGAAAAAATCATTTTAATTTTGGCTTTATTTGCAATCTTTATAGCATCTTTATCTCTAATAGACCCACCAGGCTGAATAATTAATTTAACTCCTGCGTTAATCAATTTTCTTACCCCATCAGGAAATGGAAAAAAAGCATCTGAGGCAGCAATAGAATTTTTTAATTTTTTAGGTAGAAACTTTCTTGCTTTTTCTGTCGCAATTTTACAGCTATCAAGTCTACTTGGTTGCCCAGCACCAATTCCGATTGTTGAAAAATTATTTGATATAACTATAGAATTAGATTTAACAAATTTACATATATTCATTGCAAATTCTGCTTTTTCCAAATCTCCTTTTGAAGGTTTGAGCTTGGTAACAAATTGAAGTTTCTTGGTTTCTATTACTTTTTTATTCATGTCTTGAACCAAAAAGGAATTACCAAAGTATTTAATTCTTTGTTCTTCACTATTTTTAAATTTAGAAATATCAATTAATATGAGATTTTTTTTTCTACTTAAAATTTTTAATGCTTGCCTATCAATTCCTTTTGCTAAGATTACTTCAAAAAAAACAGAAGACATTTTTTTTGCAATCTTTTTATTAATTCTAAAGTTACACGCAACAACTCCGCCAAAAGCACTAACGGGGTCGCAATTTAATGACTCCTCGAAAGATTTCAAAGGCGAACTATTCATAGAAGCACCAGATGGATTTGCGTGTTTAATAATAACAGTGCCCTTTTTTTTAAATGAACTTAAAATTTCTAAGGCGGTGAATATATCGTTGTAATTATTATAACTTAATGGTTTCCCTTTGATTTTTTTTAAACCAAGATCTTCCTCATCTATATAAATGCTGCTTTTTTGATGTGGATTTTCACCATACCTCAACTGCGCAAGTTTTTTTCCATAGATTGTTTTCATCTCTGGAAATTTAATTTTAAGTTTATTATTGAACCAATTTGATATTATCGAATCATAATATGCAGTTAAATTAAAAGCTTTACTTGCCATATTTTCTCTAAATTCTAGACTGGTGCCTCCATTATATTTTCTAATTTCATTTATCAATAAATTATAGTCATTTTTGTCAGTAATAATTGAAACATGTTTAAAATTTTTTGCTGCAGCTCTTACCATTGTTGGGCCTCCTATATCGATGCTTTCTATAATTTTTTTTGTGTTTTTGTTAATCTTTATAGTTTGTTGAAAAGGGTAGAAATTTACAACAACTAAATCAATTTCTCTAAATTTTATTTTTGACATTTCACGTTTATGTTTTTTATTTGATCTATCACTTAATATTCCTGCATGAATCTTTGGGTGAAGAGTCTTTACTCTACCGTCTAACATTTCTTTAAATTTCGTATATTTTGAAATTTCCTGGCACTTATAGCCAAGCTCTTTAATTTTTTTAAAAGTTCCACCAGAACTAATTATATCAATATTATATTTATCTAAAATACTAAGCAGTTTTTCTAAACTAGACTTATCCGACAAGGATATTAATGCAGTACTTAATTTTTTAATCTTCATTAATTTGCTTCTTTCAATTCCCATTTAATAATTGCATCTTTATTATCTGTGTTTCCATAAATAACTATACAATTATTATGTAATATTTTATTTCTTCCTAAAAACAAGCTTTTTTCAATTTGTATATTTTTATTTTCAGATGAAAAAATTAGAGAATTGTTTTTGTTTATTTGTAGGAGTATATCATTACCACCCATGGTCTTAAAGGCGTCAATTCCCGGATAAATATGGAATCTGATACTAAAACTGGAGTCATCATAGCTATCAACTTTCTTTAATAGAGTATCAGTCCCTTTTATTGAATTTTCCTTCTTTTGAAAATTAATCTCTCTTTTATGTAAATAACCAAATTTTTTTAAATATGCATTATGTGTTGCTGAAATAGTTACATTTGTTTTATTTTCTTCTCGATTTAAATCAATTATTTTAAAAGTTTCACCAATTGTAGAACCATATGCTCTGTTAATGAGATTGTTTCTTTTGAATTTAACTACGGATACATCATTTACACATAAAGTAGATTGAGCCGATGTAAATTTACTCATTAAACACATTTTTTCTGAAATTTTTCTGCCATAACCACAATTAGTTATAATTTTATTATTTTCGCTAAAATACTCAAAAGATAACGGCCCAGATTGATAATCACGCGAAAGTGTATAATCCGGTGGTTCACCAGCATCAAAGTACAACGTGTTTTTTTTATTTCCTATTATTTGTATTTTACCTACAAAATTAAGTTTCTTACTTGTTTGGTATTTTAATTTATTCAAGTATTCCAAAAAATTATTTAATTCTCTTTCAGTTGAACCATTAAAAAGTGGAATTTTTTTATTTGAGTTATAAAAAGAATTTAAACAAATTAAGTTTTTTTTTTATTATTTCTTCAAGATATTCAGGCACATTTTCTTGTGCACTTTTTGTCCATTCTTTTATCAAAACAAAATATTGTAGAAAAATAATTAGATTCTCCAAATTCCGATTTTTTGGGAAACCATCTTCATCAAAAAAATTTTCCATTATTTTTTTCAATTCTCGCATTCCAACTGTATAGTTTGAGTAGTATTCCTTAAAAACAAGTCCAGATAAAATAATCGCACTTATTGCTGATATCTTATTAGTTTCGTAAGTAATTGATTTTAAATTCTTTTTTAAGAAGTTTACTTGTCTAATTAAAGAACCTAAAAATTCCTTTTCAAAATTTTTTTTAGTGTTATTTAAAATTATATCAGAATTGGATAGCCACGCTATTATCCTTTTTGGAATTATATTTTCCCTCCAGACATCTTTTTTGTAATTATTAAACTTACTAACCCAATCTTTTATTATTTTTTGAATAATTTCTTTTTCATTTTTTCGATCAATTAAATTTAACCATAAAAAATTATGAATACTATTTTTCTCTTTGAGGCTTAAATTTTTATCCCAAAAATTATAAATACTTTCTTTAGAAATTTTGAATATAAAACTTTCATGATTAAAGAGTGGAGATAAAAGATATGGATTAGGTTGAAAAAATAATCTAGTTGGTGTTTGAGAATTTAAAGATTTATTATAAAGAGTTGTTAAAAAAAAAAATTCTTTTAAAGATCTAAAAAATAGTCTTTTTATTGAAGTTAAATAAAGATAGACATTTTTAAAATCCAACATCTATTAATTTGAACGAAGTAAGCTTATATTCTTCTTTAAGTCTCCACTGTTTTCTTTAAAAATCGTAGAACCTGAGACTAAAACATTCGCACCGGCGTCTTTAGCTAATTTACAATTTTCAAAATTTATTCCACCATCTATTTCTAAATCTATGTTAAGATTTTTTTCAGAAATTATTTTTTTAATTTTTTTAAGTTTATCTATTACTTCGGGCATAAATTTTTGACCCCCAAAACCTGGTTCAACACTCATGATAAGTATTAAGTCAATATTTTTTAAATGATCTATTATAAGATCGATATTTGATTTGGGTTTAAGACTAATTCCAACTTTCTTTTTTTGCTTTTTTATAAGCTTTATAGTTTCTGCCGTATTACTTGTCGCTTCAGGATGAAAAGTAATTATATCTGCTCCAGCTTTTGAAAAGGCCTCTATATAATTATTGACTGGTGAAATCATTAAATGAACATCAAAAGTTTTCTTTGTTAAAGGTCTAAGTTTTTTTATTACATCTGGTCCGATTGTAATATTTGGAACAAAGTGGCCATCCATAACATCTACGTGAATATAATCAGCACCCGCTTTATCTAAAGAGATTATTTCTTCTCCCAATTTGCTAAAGTTCGCAGATAAAATAGATGGTGATATTTTTATTAGTTTGTTCATACTAACTTCTGTCTATATCCTCAGTTTGCGATATAATATTTTTTTTTGGCGAAGTCGACATTTCCATTTTAGAAGCAAGAAACCATACGATAAAAATACCAATAATCCAAAAAATAATTTGCCATACCCACAACGAAGGCATTCCAAAAGACCAACTCTCTACACTCTGCGGTTTGCCAAAGAAGTTATTACCTAATAATGATCCAGGCCCAACCGCAAAAAATACCCATACAGTTGTAACTATCCAAGCGCTGGGTTTTAAGCTTCTTCGAAACATTGATACAGCTTTGTAATCATCAATAAAATTATGGAATTTAAATTTATGACTGTTTTCTTTTGCATCTTGTGTAATGAAAGAAATAATAGAAGCCGCAATAAAATTAAAAAAAGCTCCCCACGCAGCAGAGTGGATCGTGAGTGGCCACTTATTCCATGGTAGTGAATTTCCAAGAATCGATTGACCAATCTCATCTGTAAGAAAAACTGCGATTATTCCAATTATTAATCCAAAGGCAACTCCATGTTTGGTAAACCAAGGAAAGTAACACAATGCTATTAACGGCACTAACATTTGACAACCCATGCTTAAAGAAAAGTTTGCAAGACTTAAGATTTTTCCAGAAAAACTAAGCGAAATAAACAAAGCTATAAAAAAAATAAACATTACAATTATCCTGGAAGTAAATATTTGTTCATTTGATTTCATATTATTGAAAAAGAATCTTTTTATTATATCTCTAGTTATCATTGCACTCGAGCTTAAATAGAAGTTACTTGTTGATTGAAAAGTGGCAATTGAACAGACAACTAAAATGGAGAAGAAGATAGGAGAATATTCTCCAATCAAATTAACTAAGTGTGGAACTAAAGTGTCTATATTATTTGGAAAAATAATTTCTGGTAATACATTTGAAATATTAATTCCGCTACTATTAACAACACTATTAGCTCCTAATAAAACTGAACTTAAACCTATACCCAATGTAAAAAATATTAATACAAAACCCATCAGTAGCCCAGAAAGCCATGCTTGCTGAGATGCAAATGGTTCTACTTCTCTACTTGAAAAAGTTAGCATAGAAAAATTTGGAGATAGTAGAATACCTGTTAAAGCAAAAGAAAAGGTTAACACCATAGAACTTGTCCATTTGCCCGTATATAAGAAATTTTTATCTAAAATCTCTGTTGATGTTATTGTGCCTGGAATTGCTAAATATGCAGAATAGTCATGACTCACATTAAACATTCTTTCTTTTATTGTGGAAACTCTTGATAAGCTTTCATTTAATAGATCCCATCCACCAGAAAGGTCATAGGCAATAAAGCCAAGAGCAATTAAACCAAATATAAAAAGAAAAAACTGTAAAGTGTCTATATAGATAATAGATCTTATGCCTATTAAACCTACATAAATTATTATAACGGCTCCCATCAATAATGATCCAGACCCGGAGCCAACAACTCCATCTGAAGCCATACTTATCATTTTCCCAGCAAAAGAGAGCTGTAATGCTAAAAATGGAATGGAGAAAAGTAACGCAATTATAACAATTAAAATTCTAATTAAATCACTTTTAAAATATACAGAAATCATTTCACTAGGAGTAATGAAGCCAAACCTTTTGGAGAGCATCCACTGTCTTTTCATTAAAAAAACACCAAAAAGAGGTATCATTATCGCTGATAGGGAAGTCATAGAAAATGGTAAACCATTCGAAAAAACTAATGCAGGATGTGCTATAAAAACCCATCCAGAAAAAATTGTACCAGTGGCAACTAGAGCAAATATCCAACCTGGTATCTGCCTCCCATGAAGAAAAAACTCAACTGGGGTATCAGTTTTTTTTTGTCTCTTAAGAGGCCAATACAAACAATATGTCCAAAATAAAAATAAGAAAAAAAATAAGAAGTAAATTTTGTTATGCATATTTTTAATTAAACAACTGGTAAATTTGTTTTGATATATCGCTCTCTAATGGAAATGAAAGCATGCCCATTACAGAATATCCTAATAAATAAGGCATTAAATAAAATCTGAACATATAGAAGAACCACGCGACATAAAGTGGTACAAAAAATGGTATCATAAAGCTTGGAGTTATGAATTGAAACCTTTTTATAATTGGGTTTGTAAGAAGCACAAAAGCTTTCATGAAAAAAAAATCAGAGTCTTCTCTTTGAAACAAATTCATCGCTGAACGACCAATTAAAGTCCACATTATCATACCCATAATGTAATCTAAAACTTGAACCCAAATTGGTAAATCCGGCATTTTTGAAGAATATCACCTTTAAAGTAAAAAAAAAGGGGCGAATATTAACTCGCCCCTTTAAATTTTTAATTGCTAAATATTAGTGTTGTTTACCAAGTATTGCTTTACCTGATGGAACTCTAACATCTTCAACCATTCTTTGAGTAGCCGCATCCGGTTGTTTTGTAATTAAACTTACTACAACCATTGAAATGAAGCTTACCACCACACCAACTATTCCGAAAGTTAAGTGTGTAATACCTAGTATTCCTGCTTGTTTAGCAAAGAACACCCAGTATAGATAGAACGATCCTGATCCAAGTCCAAGCAGCATACCTGCTACCGCACCTTCTTTAGTTGCACGCTTCCACCAAACACCAAGTACTAATGGAACAAAAAGTCCAGACATTGCAAAATCGAATGCCCAAATTACTGAACCTAATATACTTTGTATTTCTAAAGCCGCAATTGTTGCTCCAGCAAAACCAATTACTACAAGTAAAACCCTAGCGACCATAAGTCTTTGTCTTGTTTCAGCTTTAGGGTCAATTATTTTGTAGTAAAAATCGTGAGACAATGCATTCGCAATCGCTAAGATTAGACCGTCTGCAGTAGACATGGCAGCAGCCATACCTCCAGCGGCAACTAACCCAGAAATTACATACGGAAGTCCTGCTATTTCAGGAGTTGCTAAAACAACTGCTTTACCTTGCATGAAAAACTCATTTAATTCGAGTGTTCCATTTCCGTTAAAGTCACTTACATACATTAGCTTAGCTTGGTTCCAGTTTTGGTACCAATCTAAACTTGTAACTTCAGAAAACGATTTACCAATGATACCTCCAGCTGCAGGGTCTAATAGAGCTAACTTAGATAAAGTAGCTAACATAGGTGCAGAAGAGTATAGCAAGAAGATAAATAATAGCGACCATGCTACTGATTTTCTTGCAGATCTCACTGATGGTGTTGTGAAGTATCTCATTAGAATATGAGGTAGTGATGCTGTACCCAACATCATACACAATGCTAATGAAATGAAGCCCCATGGCGTTGTATTAACAGCAGAATGAGCTTTAGTTATTCCAGCTAATTTACTATTAACAGCTTTTACTTCTGCCATTTGAGCAGCGGTATTTTTAACAGTACCTAAACCGTATTCAGATTCTAATGAAGCAAGTTTTGCTACTTCATCAGCTAACATTAGATGCGGGAATACTCCAGCATCAAGTTTGTTACTAATCCAAAATACAGGAATTAAGTATGCAATGATCAATACGATGTATTGAGCAACTTGCGTCCACGTAACAGCACGCATACCACCTAACATTGAACATAATAATATACTTACTAGTCCAACATAAACGGCAATGTTAAAAGGAATATCTAATGCTACCGACGCAATAGTTCCTGTTGCATTTATTTGTGCAGTCACATAAGTGAACGATGCTACGAATAATACTAATACTGCGCATATTCTAGCAAGGTTTCCACCATATCTTGTTCCTATAAAATCTGGAACTGTATAGCATCCAAATTTTCTTAGGTATGGAGCAAGCAATGTAGATACTAATACGTATCCACCTGTCCAACCAACTAGAAGAGCCATGTAACCATAACCCTTAAAGTAAATTCCACCGGCCATAGCAACAAAAGATGCTCCTGACATCCAGTCAGCAGCAGTTGCCATACCGTTAAAAACAGTTGGTACTTGTCTTCCAGCTACATAATATGCATCAACTTGGACCGTTCGCGACAGGTAACCAATTAATGCGTATATGCCAACCGTAAAGGCTACGAAAGCAATACCAATAGCTTTTGCAGACATACCCATTTGTTCTGCGATTGCCATTATTAAGATAAAGACAATAAAGCCACCCGTATAGATCCCGTATATTTTAGGAAGATTTTGTATAAAGCCACCTTTAAACATTAGTCTTCCTCCTTTCCACCGTACCCACACTCATCATCAATTTTTTCTTGCCTATTAGCAAACCAAAAAATTAAAATTACAAATGCGAGAAGGGAACCTTGAGCACACATATAGTAAGCTCCTGGATACCCTAAAATTTTTATATTATTCAGATCGGCGCCGAATAAATAAATTACTATTGAAAAAAAGAACCAAATAGCCAGTGTAACCAGCATGTGGTTTCTAGTTTTCAACCAGTGTCTTTCTTTATTTGACATTATTCCTCCCTTTATTTAACTTTTATTAATAAAAGTGTTGAAAGAATACATATCTAAATTTCAAAATAAAGAGAAAAAGGACGATAAAAATCCATTTTAAGCTATAAATACGAAGTAATAAAAAGTGGTTTATTTTGTATACAACTTGTAATTGTAATTATGCAGATCATAAAATGGCTTAAAGAAATAACAGAAGTATTAAAATCAAGATCACATCTCTTTCCTAAAAAGTATGTATATGATTTTTCGAAGAATCTAGAAAATGATCTTGAAAAATTTATAAAAGAGAAATCCGCGTATGTTACACAAGTAACTTTATTCGGTTATCTAAAAACAAGAATGGGCACCAGACATACGCTGTTTTTTTCAGATAAAAAATTCAATGAGTCAATAAAACATGCAAGTTGGAATATTTATATAGTGTCTTTAACAGATTTCATATTATACGCGTTTTCTTATTTAGATAAAGCTCAAGTCTTAAAAAGAGAAAATGCAAAACAAGTATTTATAAGTATTTTAAAAAAAGATAAAGAAATTGGACTTAGCTCTGAAGTTTTTGAAAAGGGTTTAAGTATATTTTCAGAAAAACTTGCAAAAATCAGATGGGAAACTTATTGTAACGAAGATCCTTTTAAAGATAGCGCTCTAGCTCTATATGAATGGGCTCCCGTAGCTATTGAACTAAAAAAATTAGATAAAAAAATAGTTCTTAATTCTATGCATCTTAAATGGAACTTAGTACAAAATGAATTTATAGACTTAGTAAAAAAAGCTAATTTAATTTAAGATTTATTTTTTCTATTATCAATTAAAGAGTCAACCACACTTGGATCAGCCAGAGTTGTAGTATCACCAAGATCGTGGTGTTCGTTAGCAGCAATTTTTCTTAATATTCGCCTCATTATTTTCCCAGATCTTGTTTTTGGAAGTCCGGGTGAAAATTGAATATGATCTGGAGTTGCTATCGGACCAATTTGTTTTCTTACCCATAATTTTAGCTCTCTTTCTAAATCTCCATCAGCTTTTTCTCCTGCATTAAGTGTTACGTAGCAATAAAGACCATTACCCTTTATGTCGTGAGGAAAACCAACAACAGCTGCTTCGGCAACTTTGGTGTGTGCCACAAAGGCACTTTCTATCTCAGCTGTACCTAAATTATGTCCAGAAACAATAATTACATCGTCTACTCTTCCAGTAATCCAGTAATATCCGTCTTTATCTCTTTTACATCCGTCCCCGGTAAAATATTTTCCATCGAATTGTGAAAAATATGTATCAATGAATCTTTGATGATCCCCGTAAACGGTTCTCATTTGACCTGGCCAAGATTGCAACATACATAATCTTCCTTTACATGCTCCTTTTAATATTTTGCCTGCTTCATCTACAATTGCGGGTTTAATTCCGTAAAAAGGTTTTGTGGCAGATCCTGGTTTTAAATTTATTGCACCTGGTTGAGGTGAAATTAGTATTCCACCAGTTTCTGTTTGCCACCATGTATCAACTATCGGACACTTCGAGTCACCTACAATTTTGTAGTACCACATCCATGCTTCGGGGTTTATTGGTTCTCCAACAGTGCCTAATAGTTTTAATGATCTTCTGCTTGTTTTTTTTACCGGACCATCTCCTTCTCTCATTAATGCACGTATAGCAGTTGGAGCAGTGTAAAAAATATTTACCTTATATTTATCTATAATCTGCCACCACCTAGAACTATTGGGGTAAGTTGGAATACCTTCGAACATCAGTGTTGTTGCTCCGTTTGAAAGAGGTCCGTAAATAATATAGCTATGACCAGTTACCCATCCTATGTCTGCACTACAAAAATAAACGTCCTTAGGTTTGTAATCAAAAATATATTGGTGTGTCATTGAGGCATAAACCATATATCCACCGGTAGTATGTAATACACCTTTTGGTTTTCCTGTAGAACCAGATGTGTATAGGATGAACAAGGGATCTTCTGCGCTCATTTCTTCGGGGGGGCATTTATCTGATACATTTTTTAAAATATCATCATAGGATATATCTCTTTCATTATTCCAGTTCACAGTGTTACCTGTCCTTTTGACCACTACACATTTTTTTACATTTGGACATTGCTCCATTGCCTCATCAGCAATTTTTTTTAAAGGTATGATTTTTCCACCCCGTACACCTTCGTCTGCTGTAATAACATAATCGGACTCGCAATCGTTTATTCTTGTAGCAATCGAGTCAGGTGAGAACCCACCAAATATAATTGAATGTACCGCTCCAATACGAGCACAGGCTAGCATCACATAAGCTAACTCAGGTATCATTGTTAAATAGATTGTTACTCTATCACCTTTTTGAATTCCTATACTTCTCAAACCATTTGCTGCTTTACAGACATTTTTATGAAGTTCTTTGTATGTTATTTTTTTTGAGTCGCTTGGATCATCTCCAACCCAGATAATAGCTGTTTTGTTTCCTTTTTTATCTAGGTGTCTATCTATACAATTTGCTGAAGCATTTAAAGTTCCATCGTAATACCATTTGATTTTAACTTCTTCCTTACTATATTTAACATCTTTTATTTTGTTGTAAGGTTTTATCCAGGTTATTCTTTTTCCCTCTTTACGCCAAAAATTTTCATTGTCTTTTATAGATAGTTTATATTTTTTTTCATATTGTGACTTATTTACATATGCTTGTTTTGACCAATTTTCAGATACTTTAAAAACATAATTTCCATCACCATCTTTAGCTTCTTTTGGTGACTTCTTTTTAGATAAATTTTTTCTTTTAAAAGATTTTTTCTTACTTTTTTTAAATCTTTTTTTAGCTCTTCTCTTTGCTCTTCTTTTTTTGATTTTTCTTTTTTTCTTTTTTCTTTTAGTCATTTTAACTTTCAATATTAGATTTAAGAATTTATTTTACCCATCTTACATATAATTTTCCAGCTTTTATAATCTATTGGCATTACTGATAACCTGCTTTGTTTTAGCAGAGGTAAGTGAGAAATAGCCTTAGTTTTTTTAATTTTTTCAAGGGTAACTGGTGATTCAAATTTTTCCACAAACCTGACTTGAACAGCTACAAATCTTTTTTCCTTATCTGTTTTATCAATAAAAGCTTCCTTTATAACTTTCACTACACCAACTATCTCTTTTCCAATATTAGAATGATAAAAAAAACACATATCTTGAAATTTCATTTTTTTTAAATTATTTGCTGCTTGATAATTTCTTACTCCATCCCAAACAACCCCCTTTAAACCCGCTTTTTTTTGTTGATCTAATGACCAAACATTAGGTTCAGATTTTAGTAACCAGTACTGCATTAAAATTTTAGTCCAGTTCCTTTCAAAAAAGGAGCTTTCTTATCCAACGGCCACCTTGATCTTACAATTTCGTTTTTTTTGTGAAATAATTTATTTTTGTATCTCTGTATTCCAGCCCACGCAATCATCGCAGCATTATCACCACAGAATTCTTTTGAAGGGAAAATAGGCTTAAAGTTTAATTTTTTTGACACATCTTGTAAACTTTTCCTTAAAGTTTCATTTGCTGCAACTCCACCTGCTACCACAAATTCTCTAGTAGAATAATCTGAAAGTTTTTTTCTAAATTCATTCATAGCTACTTCAGTCTTTTTTTTAAGTATTTTATTAATTGTCTCTTGAAATGATGCAGCTAGATTGTATTTATCTTGTTTCGTTTTTATATTTTTTGATTTTCTTAAAACATCAGTCTTAAGACCTGCAAAAGATAAATTACAGCCACCTCTATTAATTATTGGCTGAGGAAGAATATAACTATTTTTATTTCCTAAATTAGAATATTTCTCAAGGTTTGGCCCGCCCGGATAACCTAAATCCAAAATTTTAGCTGTTTTATCAAATGCTTCACCTACTGCATCATCAATAGTTGTTCCTATTTGTTTATATTTATTTAAGCCTTTAACTATCAAGTATTGAGAATGTCCACCAGAAACCAACAACAACAAATAAGGAAAGGACATTTTGTTTTCAATACTTGGACTTAATACATGACCTTCTAAATGATTAATTGGAAAGAATTTTTTTCTTGAAAAGATTGCTATGCTTTTTCCTATGTTGTAACCAACATGTAAACAAACAACTAAACCAGGACCTGTCGTTGCAGCCACTCCGTCTATATCCTTAATTTTTTTTTTGCTTTTGCTTAAGGCCTGTTCAATTATAAAATCTATATTTTCAATATGTGCTCTAGCTGCAATTTCAGGAACTACACCACCAAATTTTTCATGTTCCTTAATTTGACTGGATATGATATTTGACAAAACCTTTGCAGTGCCATCCTCGTTTTCTTGCACTACAGATGCAGCTGTTTCGTCACAGCTCGTTTCTATACCTAAAAAAGTAAGTTTTTTTTTCATTAAATTAGATATTATAAAATATATATCTTTATAGATAAATGAGTAAAAAAATTACTATTGGCTCAAGAGGTAGCAAACTTTCACTGGCTTATGCTAATAAAGTTAAGAATTTGATTGTAGGCCAGGATAAAGTGGAAAATAGGGAAATACTGATCGAAACAATTAAAACCTCAGGTGATTTATTTCAGAATAAAAAAATATCAGAGATTGGTGGCAAAAATTTATTTTGTAAAGAAATTGAAGATAAGTTGATAAAAAAAGAAATAGATATTGCTGTGCACTCTTTAAAAGATATGGACTCAATTGAAACGGAAGGTCTTATTATTCAAGCTTATATAAAACGGAATGATCCGAGAGAGTCTTTTGTTTCAAAAAAGTATAAGAAATTGTCGGAATTGAATAATGCAAAAATAGGATCAAGTTCTAGAAGAAGAGAGCTTCAATTAAAGCTCTTAAATAAAAATTTAAAAGTAGAAAATATCAGAGGAAATGTTGACACAAGAATAAGCAAAGTCGAAAGTGGAGAATACGACGGAGCTATTTTAGCAATTGCAGGTTTAAAAATATTAAATTTAGAAAATTATGTAAAGGAAATATTTCCAATAGAAGATTTCATACCAACAGCTGGCCAAGGAATAATTGCAGTTCAATGTAGAGATGAAGATGAAAATATTAAAAAAATATTAAAAAAAATTAATCATACAGAGACTAAAATATGTGCTTTAGCAGAAAGGAATTTTTTAAAAACTTTAGGTGGTGACTGTGATACAGCAGTAGGTTGTTCTGCAATTTTGAAAGAAGAAAGAATCGAACTTAAAGCTCAGCTATTCTCTGATGATGGCAAAAAAGTTTTTAATGTATCTAAATCAGGAAAAATAAATGAACCAGAATTATTAGGAAAACTAGTGGGTGAAGAAATTTTAAGAAAGTCTGAAAATAATTTTGAAAAAAAAAGATGAATATAATATTTACAAGACCACTTATAGACTCAGAGGATCTCATGATGAATTTTTTTAAATCAGGACATAAAGTAATCCATATGCCAACATTGATTATCGCCTCAGCAAATATGGAACCTATAAATACAAAAGATTATGATGCATTAATTTTTACCAGTGCAAATGCAGTTAGATTTTTAAAGATAAAAAATGATGATAAAAATACCAAGTGTTTTTGTGTTGGAAATTTAACAGAAAGATCTTTAAGATTAAAAGGTTTTAACAACACTTTTGCAGCATCTGGAACAGTTAATGCATTAAAAAATATTATTATAAACTCAGAAAAAAATATTAAAAATTTAGCATACCTATGTGGAGATGTTATTTCATATGAGCTCGACAAAGAGTTATTGCAGGAAGGCTTTAAAATTAAAAAAATTATCAATTATACTTCCACCAAAATTTTAGATTTAAGCAAAGAAAGTATAGATATAATTAAAAGGTATCCAGCCAATATTGCTCTTATTTACTCCAAAAGAAGTGCTGAAAGTTTTGATGAGATGGTAAGAAAATACTCTTTTTCTGAGCTGATGACACATTGCACAGTTATGTGTATAAGTAAAAAAATTAAAGAATTTTTAAAATCTAAAGGCTGGAACAAAGTAGAACTTTTTAACCCTGGGGAGGAATTGAACAAAATAGATCAAATTAAAAATGGATAAACTAGAACAATTTATAAGGTTATTTGTTGACGTTTGGAATAACGGGATATCAGGAATTAATATTTCTGAAATAATAATAGCCCTTTCAATTTTTTTAGTCTTTCTTTTTCTGCGAGGCTTATTTGCAAAGTTTGTTATTAAAAGACTTGAAAAATATGTATCTAAAACAACAAATCGTTTTGATAATTCTTTAGTTGAGTCACTAAAGGGCCCTACAAAGTTTTTTCCAATAGTAATAGGTTTTTTTATTGCAACTAGTTATGTGTCTTTTGGTGAAAGTACCGAAAGTTTTATCGATAATGCTAACAGAACTTTAATAACTATTTTAATCTTCTGGTCCCTACATCAATTAATAGGTCCTATTTCTGTTTTAATTAAAAAAGTAGAAGATTTATTATCAAAAGATTTACTGAATTGGATAATTAAGGCATTTAAAATTTTGATATTAATACTTGGTGCTGCTGCAGTTCTAGAACTCTGGGGAATAAAAATTGGACCAATAATTGCAGGTTTAGGTTTATTTGGAGTAGCAGTAGCTCTTGGAGCTCAAGATTTATTTAAGAATTTAATTTCAGGAATTTTAGTTTTAGTTGAAAAAAGATTTAAAGTTGGTGACTGGATTGTAGTTGAAAATGTAATTGAGGGAATTGTAGAGGGCATAGGTTTTAGATCTACTGTGGTAAGAAAGTTTGATAAATCAGTAGCAATTATTCCTAATTTTCAGTTTGCCGAAAATGCTGTAATTAATATTAGCGAAACAACTAACTGGAGGATAAGTTGGATCATTACTTTACAGTATGATACTACTGTCGAGCAGCTTAAAAAAATTCGTGATGAAATAGATAATTATATTTTATCATCTAAAGATTACAAAAAAAGTGATAATACAATGCACGCTGTGAGGATTGATAAATTTTCAGATAGCTCAATTGACATGTATGTAAGGTGTTTCACAACTACAGATAAATGGTCAGAATGGTTAAAAGTTAAAGAAAGGTTAGCAATTGCAATAAAAGAAATAGTTGAAAAAAATAAAGCTTCTTTTGCTTTTCCTAGCCAATCAATTTATGTAGAAAAAAAATGA
>MDTE01175750.1_pt1 | contig 33509 bp, 31 predicted proteins | sample 811231 | NCBI WGS metagenome assembly MDTE01 (sample SAMN05326651, study PRJNA326480) | marine metagenome | isolation source: seawater | place: Indian Ocean: Red Sea | collected 2010
TTAAACCTATAAGATTAATTCCTCTTAAATAATTCCTATTTCCAAACGATAAACCGAATGGAATCACATCTTTTAAAACTCCCGTCATCCCTCCTATCATTGCTAGTCTTCCTATTCGTGTAAATTGTTGTACTGCTGAATTTCCTCCGATCACAACTGAATCTTCAATGGTTACATGGCCTCCTAATGGAACATTGTTCGCAATAACTACATCATTTCCGACACGACAATCGTGTGCAATATGAGATGAAATCATAAAAAGGCAATTATTTCCTATTTTTGTTTTTCCTCCTCCGCCTTCAGTTCCTGGATTAATAGTTACATATTCTCTAATATTATTTTTCTCTCCTATTTCTAAACTTGTATTTTCACCCTTATATTTTAAATCTTGTGGTTGTGTGCCTATACAAGCAAAGGGAAAAATTTTTGTTCCTTTTCCTATTTTTGTATTACCTTCAATATGAACATTTGAAATTAATTCAACTTCATCACTGATTTGAACATTTGCACCTACGTAGCAGAAAGGTCCTATTTTTACATTTTTTCCAATTTTTGCTTTTTTATCTATGACGCTTGAGTTGTGAATCATCTGTTTCTATCTACAATAGTAGCTGACCACTGTGCATCAGCCATTACTTTTCCATTTACTTTTGCAGTACCTTTGTATTTCCAAACACGGCCATGTGATCTGACTGCTTCTATATCTAAATGTAGTTCACAGTCTGGTAAAACCGGATTTCTAAATCTAGCTTTTTCAACACTCATTAAATAAACTAATTTATTTTCATATTCTTTTGGATCTATGCCGTAGGCTGTCAAAGCTGCCGCTGCTTGCCCAAAAGCTTCGACAATTAATACTCCTGGCATAACTGGTTGACCTGGAAAATGACCTTGCACAAAAAAAGATGTTTTTTTAACATTAACAACGGCTGTGGCTGACTTTAAATGAACAATGTTAATTAATTTATCAATTAATAACATAGGTTCTCTATGAGGTAATAAACTTTCAATTTTTTTTCTATCTATTGAATTATTTGTCATTTTTTTCTTAACTTAATAAAATCTCTAAGTGGGACCGCGGGATATCCCATTACTTGGGAATTATCTGAAATATTATTTATTACACCGCTGCCCCCTCCTATTTTTACATTGTTTCCAATTACTAAATGACCAGATATTCCAGCTTGTCCACCAATTACAACACAATCTCCTAAAGTTGCACTACCAGCAATTCCAACTTGACCAGCAATCATACAATTTTTTCCTATCCTAACATTATGAGCAATGTGGACTTGATTGTCTATAAATGTATTTTCTTCTATAACTGTATCAGCTAAAGATCCTCTATCAATAGTACAGCCCGAACCAATTTCTACTCCGTCCTTCAGTATAACTTTACCTATATGCGGAGTTCTTAAATTTTTTTTTTTATCAGGAATAAATCCAAAACCTTTCACGCCAATTTTAGATCCATCTTGTATATGAACTCCATTTCCTGCTATAGTATTTCTTATTGTAATTTGCGAACCTATTAAACATTTAGATCCTATTTTTACATTGCTTTCAATTATCGTTTGACTTCCAATAATAGTATTGTCACCTATTTGGACATTTTTTCCCAATAAAACATTTTTTCCAAAAACTACATTTTTATATTTTTCTTTTAAGTTGTCAGAAGATTGAAGATTCGAATCTGGATAATCAAGGTCAGCTTTGGGATAAAACATTTTAGAAACTAATGTAACAGCCAATAAAGTATTCTTAACATTAAGTTTAATACAACTATCAGGAAGAAATTTTGATAAATTTGGTGAGGTAATGCATGCAGAAGCTTTTGTTTTTAAAGAAATATTTTTATATTTACTGGAATTTAAAAAAGTTAAATCATTTTCTTTCGCATTAGGTAAAGATTCTATTCCATGAATCTCAAAATCGGTAATTTGTGAATTATAATTATCACATCCAATTGTTTTTACAATCTCTCTTAGAGGGTATGGACCCATCTTTGTAAAAAACTGGTAAGATGACATTTTAATTCAAATTTATGGATGGAAGCTCTTTATCTAATTTTTCAACTATTTTTTTAGTAATATCAAGTTGATTGTCTCCTTTGACAACATGTTTTTTATCCACGATTAATGAAATTGAATTTTCTGAAAGAAAAGATTCTAGTATTGGATCAAGTTTCTTTATTAATTGTGCTTTTGCATCTGTTCTTTGTTTGGCAAGTTTTTCCAGAGATTCTCTTCTTTCTTTTTGATAAGAAGCTACTTTTTTTCTTAGGTCAGTAGCTTTTTTTTGGTATTCTTCTTTTGTTAAGCTTGCTTTTGCTTGTAATAAATCGTTTTCCTCTTTCTTTAATTGAATTTCTTTATCTGCAAATTTTTTTTGATTTTCTTTGAATTTCTTTTTCAAAAAGTCTTGAGCTCCTTCTCCAGCTTTACTCTTATTTAAAATATACGTCATATCTAAAAATGCAACTTTCTGCTCAGCTACAGCATATGTACAAATAAAGACTGTTAAAGTAACTACAAAAAATTTTACAAAATATTTCATTAAAATGATGTTCCTAGTCTAAAATTAAATGATTCCGTTTCGTCATTTGTAGATTTAGATAAATCTTGGGCAAAAGTAAACGTTAAAGGGCCAATTGTTGTATATACATTCGCACTTACACCTACCGAAGATCTTATTTTATTTGTATCATCTACAGCATTACTATAATCAACCTCCCAAACATTGCCGGCATCGAAAAATACGCTAAAATCTGTTCTTGTTGATTCAGGCAAAAGATTAGGGAGCTGGGCCTCTAAACCGAATGCTGAAGTGTAATTACCCCCCACCCAATCTTCTCCATCTTTAGGTCCGACTCTTCTTGTATTGAAACCACGAAGTTTTTTAGCAGGCAAGAATATTCTACTTGTTAACCTAACATCATCATCTACTCCGTTTACAGCACGTGCGTAAAATTTAGCTACGCCAATTACATCTTCTGACAAATTACGATAAGCTTTTAAATCTATACCATTTACAATTGCAGAAGAATCTTGAATTAGAGGAAGACTTTGTGAAAATTTAGTTCTATATCCAGCTGTAGGCTGAAACACTTGATTTCTCTTATCCCACACTATTCCATATGAAAAATCCAAATTGGTATAGTTTCCATCCATTTTTTGTAATTGCGAAGAAGCTGATGATTCAACATCTATTTCTTCAAATGATAGATCAAAAGCTGGCGAAAGAAACACATTTTCGTACTGCTCAAATTCTGTTCCTAACATATAACCTGTTTTATTACTTTTAAATCCAGAGTTTGCAGTTTTATCAGACGAAGAAACATTTAAGGCAGTAAAAATAGAATTACCAGTATAGTTGTAATTTGGATTTGAGACAGAAATATTACCACTAATAGTTTCCTCTGTTAATTCCAATAAAGACTCAAGTTCAATACCTCTTCCAAGCCAATTATTTTCTTTTATAGCAAACATAAATGCAGTTCCATCTGTACCTACGCCAGCTCCGGCCGAAAGTTCACCGGTCGCTTTTTCTTCTACTTCTATTTTTAATACTTTTAAGTCAGGAGAGGAACCATCTGTGATTGTTTCTTTAACATCTCCAAAAATATTTCTAGCCTTTAATTTGTTTATAGATTTATTCACAAGAAGAGCACTATATGGATCACCTTCATCTACTACTAGCTCTCCTCTAATAACAGAATCATTGGTTACTGAGTTTCCAACAATGTTAATTCTCTCAATAGTAAATTTTTGTCCTTCAAAAATTTGAATTTTTACATCAATGCCATCTTCATCTAGGGTTTCAACGGCCCTATGATTAACAAATTGTAATTCCTTTTGTTCGCTTAACTTATCAATTTTTTCTAATATTGAAGTTAACTTTCTTTGAGAGTAATAATCACCTACGATCTTATTAAATTCTTTTTCTAATGACATAAAGGCCTCTTGATCCAAGGCTTCGGATACTTCTGCAGCTACTTTTTTAAATTTATATCTTTTGCCAGCATTTATACTATAAGTTAAAATAAAACCTTCTCCTTCAGCGTACTCTACATTACTTGAAGTTATATCTACTTCATAATAACCTTTGTTTTTGTAATAAGTTTTTAATAATCTCTTATCTAGTTCTACTCTACCTTGATTTAAATAAACATTTCGTGAAATGAATTTCCAAAATTTTGCTTCTTGAGATGTAATAATATCTCTTAATCTTTTTTCTCTAATTTTTTTATCTCCTAAAAAATATATTTTTGCTATTTTAGCTTTTTCACCTTTATCTATGGAGTAAACTAAATTTACTCTATTATTTTGTAATTTTTCGATTTCTAAATCTATTTTAACAAAATAAAAACCTAAGCTTCTGTAGAATTCTTTCATTATATTAATATCAGATTTAATGTAATTATTTATGAAAGAACTTTTTTCTCTATTTTTAAACAAATCAAATAAAACTTCTTTATATTTTTTTGCCTTTTCACCTTTAAGTATAATTGTATGAACGATCGGATTTTCTTCAACCCTTATGGTCATTACACCATTTTGAATTTCGATTAATATGTTCTTAAAAAAGGTAGTTTCATAAAGTTTTTTGATTATAAGACTAATATCTGAGTTTTCATAATTTTCTCCGATTTGGATATCTCCAAAAACTGCTATCGTTTCTGTTGAAATTCTATCTGATCCTATAACATTAATTTCATTTACAACCTCAGAATTAGCATTAAAACTGAAAGAGGTAAAAAATAGAAAAAAAACAAAAAATATTTTCTTAAAATTTTTCATAAATTATTATCTTACACACATAGATAAAGTTTTCAATCTAGCCCAATTATCTATTATTTTTATATCTTTTATTGAGCGTGGTTTCCTTCTAGCATATTTTTTAAAATCTTTATCCCTAAAAATCCTATTGATTGCTTTTACAATATCTAAAAAGGCTATTTTTTTGCTTAAAAACAAACTGACCAGAACTTCATTTGCCGCATTTACTATTGTGGGAGCTGAATATCCAGATTTTAGACATTTATTGATTAAATTTGTAGACGGAAAAATTTTTTTATTTACATTTTGAAAATTTAATCTACTTAGAAGTTCAGAATTAATTTTTTTAATATCTGGAAAATAATTTTTTTGTCCTAATAAAATATTAGATATAGGTATTTTCATATCAGGATTATATAAAACCATTTTGATCAATCCGTTTTTAAAGCGAATTATGGAATGAACATAAGATTGAGGATGTATCATTATTCGATATTTTTTAAAACTAAAGTTAAAAATTTTGCATGCTTCGATTACCTCAAATACTTTGTTCATCAAATTTGCAGAATCAACAGAAATTTTTCTACCCATTCTCCAGTTTGGATGATTGACTGCTTGACTTGGCGAAACTTTTTTTAATTTATTTTTTGACAAGTTTAAAAATGGACCACCAGAAGCTGTTATGATTATTTCTTCAATCTCATCATCATTTATATTTTTTGTAAGTTCCATTATTGAAAAGTGTTCTGAGTCAACGGGTAATATTTTTGTTTTATATTTTTTTTTTTCTTTAGATAATATATCCCAGCCACAAATAATAGATTCCTTGTTTGCTATGGCCACAACTTTACTAAATTTAATTGCATCTACTGTCGGTTGTAATCCTGCCACCCCAACTATAGCTGACATTGTGTAATCAATTTTACTTGAAATGATCTTTTTGATTGAAATATCTCCAGAATAAACTTTTGTTTTTTTTAATGATCTTTTAACTTTTAAGAAAAATTTATTATTTTTAATCAAAACATTTTTCGCTTTAAATTGTTTAGCTTGTTGAATTAGTTTTTTATAATTATTGTTAGCGGTGAGTAAAATAATATCAAAATTTTTTTTATCTTTTTTTATAACATTTAGAGTAGAATTGCCTATAGATCCTGTAGAGCCTAAAATTACAATTTTTTTTTTCATTATTAATGAAAGATATTAAAGTTATAAAGAATAAAAGTTAGAATAACTACGAACATTAAACCATCAATTCTATCAAATATTCCGCCATGTCCTGGTAAAACTTTTCCTGTATCCTTAATTTTTTCTAACCTTTTAAAATACGAAATAGTTAAATCTCCCGCTTGCGCTATTAAAGAAAAAATTATGGCTAAAAAGAAAAATTTAGCTTCAAGAAAATAATAACTTGATTCATTAAATATAATTGAAACTATAAATAATGAAGCTAAGGAAAAAATAAATGATCCTATAACACCAGATAAAGTTTTTTTTGGACTGATTTTTGTTATTTTTTTCCACTTAAAAATTTTTCCAAAAATATATCCTCCTACATCAGAACATATGCAAAGCGTAACTATCCATAATACGAGCTCAAGTTCAAAACCATAATTGTAACCACCGTTAGCAAGATAAAAAAGTGAAAAAAGGGATAAAATTAATACTAAGTCTAAAAATAATATTGTGGTTTTTTTATTAAAAACTGTAAAAAGTTCATAGTTTGCTACAAAAAAAATAAGCATTAAAAAAGATAATAAATAATATCCACCTTTTATAATAAAAAAAAATGATAAAGGTATCATAAACAGAGAAGTTAAAATTCTTTTTTCTAAATTGCTCATATGTTTCCAAAGTTTCTTTTTATTTTATAAAATTTTTTTATAATATTATTAAAATCATAGCCATTAAAATCTGGCCATAATTTATCAACAAAAAAGATTTCTGTATACGCAAGTTGCCACAATAAAAAATTGCTTAATCTCTTTGTGCCCCCTGTTCTAATTAAAAGGTCAGGGTCTGGTATATCTTTTGTATAAAGTTTTTTAGAAAATTTTTCTGGATTAATGAATTTATCCTTTGATTTTATTATTTTTTTGCATGCACTTACTATTTCCTCTTTAGATCCGTAGTTAAGAGCCAAATTTAATGTGATTGCTTTATTTTTAATAGTCTTCCTTTTAATAAATTTAACTATTTTTTTAATATCTTTTGGCAATCCATTATTTTGGCCAATTACATTTATTTTTATTCCCTGTTTAATTATTTTTCTTAATTTTTTTTTTAAAGATTTTCTTATTAAATCAAAAAGAAAGTTAACTTCATTTTCTGGCCTTTGCCAGTTTTCGGTTGAAAAAGTGTAGAGTGTTAAAAATTCTACACGATTTCTTATTGATTGCTCTATTATTGTCTCGACAGTCTTTATTCCTTGCAAATGACCGTAATTTCTTGAACCTTTTTTTTTTAATCCCCACCGCCCATTTCCGTCCATAATTACCGCGACATGGTTCAATACATTCATATTGTCATTATTTCTTTTTCTTTATTTTCTAATTTTTTTTCTAATTCTAATATTTGCTTATCTGTAGAATTTTGAATTTTTTTTTCAAAATTTTTTAATTCATCTTCACTAATTTTTTTGTCTTTTAAATCCTTTTTAAGAGCATCGTTTGCCTCTCTTCTGATATTTCTTATTGAAATTTTTGCTTTTTCCGCTAAACCTCCCATGATTTTTTTTAATTCTTCCCTTCTTTCTTCTGTTAGAGATGGTATTGGAATTCTTAAAAGTTGACCATCTATTTGGGGATTAATACCAAGGTTTGATTTTTTAATTGCAGAATCAATTAGTGTTACGTTGTTTTGATCCCACACCTGAACTGTTAAAAGTCTTGCTTCAGGAGTTGATATATTAGCAAGTTGATTTATTGGCATTTTTTGACCATATACATCTACTTTTATTATATCCAGCATTGATGCATTAGCTCTACCTGTTCGAAGAGATGATAAATCTTGAACGAAAACATCAAAAGCTTTTTTCATTTTTTGATTACAGTTATTTAAAACATTTTCAGATGACACTGAACCTAAACTCCTTCGCCAACTTTAAATCTTACAAATTTTTTAATTAAAATTTTATCTTTACCAGCGACATCCTTTATTACATCTTTTACTTTTTTTTTAGGATCCATTATCCACTCTTGTTCTAAAAGGGTGTTTTCCATAACAAACTTATTCAATTTTCCCATGGCTATTTTATCAACAATCTTAGTATCCTTTCCACTATTTTTCAATTCTTCTGTTATTATTTCTTTTTCTTTTTCCAATAATTTAGGATCCAAAGTATTTTTATCAATTGCTAATGGCGATGAAGCCGCTATATGCATTGCTAAATGTTTGCCTAACTCAGATATTTCGCTTTTCTTTTTTGAAGTTTCTATGCTTAATAAGACTCCTAGTTTTCCCACATTCTTTTTAATTGAAGAATGTATATAAGAAAAATTAATAGATTTTTCCTTACTGACAAATTCACTTCTTCTAAAATTGAGTTTTTCTCCAATTTTTGAAATTAAGTCCACTAAGCTGTTTTTAACACTTTTTTTGTTTTTCATTTCGGAATCCAATATTTTTTCAATATTTCCTAATTTGCTTAATGCAATTTTAGACACTTCTTCAGTAAAATTGATAAACTCTTGATTTTTGGCAACAAAATCAGTTTCACAATTAATTTCTATCATTGAAAATTCATTTTCTTTTTCACCGATGCAAACCAGGCCTTCTGAGGCAACTCTCGACATCCTTTTGTTTGCTTTTGCTATTCCTTTTTTTCTTAATAACTCAATAGATTTTTCTATATCACCGTTTGTTTCGTCTATTGCACTTTTGCAATCTTTAAATCCAACACCAGTGATTTCTCTTAGTTGCTTAACTTTCTCTAATAAACTGTCTGAAGACATAAAAAATAAATATTTATTTTTCTTTTTTAGATGCTAATTTTTTTATTTTTGAAAAAATGGATATAGGTTTTTTTTCTTTTTCTACTTTTTTTTCTTTCTTTTTCAAATTCTTTTTATCTTTAACTTCGGGTTTATTATCTTTTTTCTCGATTTCGTTTTTATCCTCTTTTTTAAAAGAAATATTTTTTTGAGCATCCAAAATTGTATTTTTAATTAGTTCACAATATAAATTTATTGCTCTTCTGGCGTCATCATTGCCAGGTATTGGAAAATCTATCCCCGTTGGATCTGAATTAGTATCAACTATAGCCACTACAGGAATATTTAATTTAAAAGATTCTTTAACAGCTAAAGATTCTATATTTGTATCAATAACAAAAATCATGTCTGGTGTTTTTTTCATATCGGCTATACCTCCCAAAGATCTTTCTAGCTTATCTCTTTGTATACCCATTTTTAAAATTTCTTTTTTAGTGAAGCCGGTGCTTTCTTTTTTTAAATCTTCTGAAAGTTTCTTATATCTTTTGATTGAATTAGATATTGTGTTCCAGTTAGTAAGCATACCTCCAAGCCATCTGTGATTCACATAAAATTGATTAGTATCTTTAGCCAACAATGCTATTGTTTCTGCTGCCTGTTTCTTTGTCGATACAAATAATATTCTACCTCCATCAGAAACGCATTTATGTATATTTTGTAAAGCAACTTTAGTCATTTCTAAAGTTTGAACTAAATCAATAATATGAATAGAATCTTTAGAGCCAAAAATATATTTATTCATTTTTGGATTCCATCTAAAAGTTTTGTGACCCAGGTGGACTCCAGCTTCTAATAATTGTTTTATTGTTACAGTTGGTAATTTCATAGTTTTCCGGTTATTCCACCACAATTTTTTCCACTTAAGGACCGGTAGGTTTTACAACCACAATTGTGTGCGTATTTAACTCGGATGTTCTACAATTTTAAAAGGGGAAACTCAATATTAAAGTTATACGTTAATTTTCTTTATAAAACGCTCTTTATTTAAAGATTCAAAAGTTTTTGCATCAAATTTTCGTTTTTCTTTTAACTCAAATAAATATTTTTTTCCAACTTCATTAATTGAAATTTTAATTGTCGTATCACCCTTTTCTTTAATAGTATCGTATAGCTTGTCCAAATCATTAGAGTTTTCTAGTTCTATATGAACATTATTATAATTTTGTTTTCTGACATTTTCTATAGGAAGTATTTTTCTCACGGATATTCTTCTAAATTTGTTTTCTTTGTTTTCCTTATCTTTAATAATAGTTAATAAAAAAGATTTTCCTTCTTCTAATATTTTTCTATTATTTTCTAAAATTTCTGAAAATAAAAAAATTTCAAAAACTTTACTTTGATCGCTAAATTTTACAATTGCATATGAATTTCCTTTTGCTGTTTTTTTTTCTTTTACTGACATTATTGTTCCTGCCATGATGCATTCATGATCATTGCTGTTTTCAAATTCCTTAAATGTTTTTACTTTATTTTGTTGCAAAACATCTTCAAAATCATTTAAAGGATGACTGGAAATATAAAACCCAACTGATTCAAACTCGTTTGAAAGAATCTTTTCGCTAGGCCAACTGGAAGAATCTTTATATTGCATCAAGTAGGAAACTTTTTGTCCATCATCAGGAAATAAGCTTGTTTGATTGCTAATTTTATTATCATATATGTTTTTTGAATTTTGTATAATATTAGGAATATTTTCATACATTACTTTTCTATTTTCAAATATAGATTGAAACGCACCCGCTTTTACTAATCCTTCTAATTGAAGTTTGTTTATATTTTTTGGATTCACTCGATTAATAAAATCACTTATTGATTTAAACTTTCCATTTTTTTCTCTCTCACTTACTATTTGTGAAATAGCTTCAAAACCAACATTTTTAATTGCTCCCAGTGCGTAGTACAAACTATTGTCCTTCGGAACGAAATCTGCAAAGCATTCATTTATGCATGGGTAATGTATTTTAATATTTAATCTTTTCAACTCTTCATAAAATTCACTAAGCTTATCTGTGTTGGATAGTTCAGTGGACATTGAGGCTGCTATAAATTCATTGGGGTAATATGTTTTTAAATAAGCTGTTTGATAAGCAATCATGGCATAAGCAGCTGCATGACTTTTGTTGAATCCATATTCAGCGAAAGGTTCTATCTTTTTAAAAATAAAAATCGCTGTATCTTTTGTTATGCCGTTCTTTACTGCTCCATTTACAAATCTCTCTTTTTGTTTTTCTAACTCTGCTCTCTTTTTTTTTCCCATTGCGCGTCTTAAAATATCTGCTTCACCAGGAGAAAATCCTGATAATATTTGCGCAATTTGCATAACTTGCTCCTGATAAATTATAACTCCATAAGTCGGTTCTAAAATTTTCTCGAGTTTTGGATGTAAGTAGTCTGGTTTTTTTTCTCCATGTTTACATTGATTGTAAATCGGTATGTTGCTCATTGGTCCCGGTCTATACAAAGCTACTAGAGCGATTATGTCCTCAAATTTATTTGGCTTCATATTAATTAAGGCATCTCGCATTCCAGAACTTTCTAACTGAAATAAACCTACGGTATGACCTGAGCTTAATAACTCAAACACCTTTGGATCATCAAGTTTGATTTTGTTAATATCTAATTTTATATTTTTTTTTTTTAAATAAGATACTGTTTTATTAATAACGGTTAAGGTTTTTAACCCAAGTAAGTCGAACTTTATAAGGCCAGCATTTTCAGAAGAATACATATCAAATTGTGTTGAAGGCAAAAGTAAGTTAGTTGAAAAATCTTTATATAATGGAACAAAATCTGCTAAATTTTTTTCTGCTATAACTACGCCTGCTGCATGAGTTGCCATATTTCTGTTCAAACCCTCAAGCTTTAAGGAAAGTTCTACAAGTTTTTTTACTCTTGGATCTTTCTCTTCTTCCTTTTTTATACGTGGTTCTCTAGCAACGGCCTGTTCTAAAGAAAGAGGGCGCGATGGATCGAATGGTATCATTTTACATAAACTATCAACATGTCCATAAGGCAAACCTAAAACTCTTCCGATGTCTCTGAAGGCCATTCTCGCTTTTAACTTCCCAAATGTAATTATGTGGGCAACTCCGTTACCATACTTTTTTTTTAGGTATTCAAAAACTTTATCTCTTTTCTCTTCACAAAAATCTATGTCAAAATCGGGCATAGAAATCCTATCTGGATTTAAAAATCTTTCAAAAATTAAATCAAATTTTATCGGATCAATATCAGTAATGGATAAAGCCCAGGCAACTAAAGACCCTGCGCCAGATCCTCTTCCAGGACCCACAGGAATATCATTTTTTTTTGCCCATTTTATATAATCAGAAACTATTAAAAAATAACTAGAATATTTCATTTCAGAAATAATTTTAATCTCATGCATTAATCTCTTATTATAAAAGTCTATTATTTCTTTTTCAGTATCTTGACCTGAGTTCTTTCTTATTCTTTTTATCTTGTTCTTTTGATCTGAGTAGGGCAAAACATATTTGTTTAATTTTTCTTTTAAACCTTCTTTGGACTCCCTAATTAATAGATCATCAGTATTTTCAGATTTACTTGTTTGTATATTAGGTAAAACTGGCAAAGAATTTGTGGGCCTATAGGAACATCGAAGAGGAAAATTAATGTTATTCTCTAAAGCATCCGGCAAATCACTAAATAATTCGAACATTTCTTTTGAGCTTTTTAGATAATGTTGGTTAGAGTACTTCCTTCTATTTTTGACATTAACATAAGTTTTTTCTCCTACACAAAGATATGCATCATGTGCTTCGTACATATCTTTACCTAAATAAAAAACTTCCTGAGTAGCTATTATAGGAAGGTCCAACTTTTTAGAAATATCCAGTAAGAACTTTTCAAATATTTTTTCCCCTTCATCATTATGTCTTTGAATTTCTAGATATAAGTTATTTTTAAAGAAATTTTTTAATTCACTAAGCAAAAGTACTACTTCTTCTGTGAGATTCTTAAAAAATAATTTTCCAATTAAGCAATCAAAAGAACCGCTTAAAAAAATTATTCCAGAAGAATTATCTTTTAAATCATCAATTGTACAATGAGGGCTTTCATTTTCTTTATTATCTAAAAAAGATTTAGAAGATAGTTTAATTAAATTTTTATACCCTTCTAGATTTTTAGCAAATAATGGTATTTTTCCAATTTCTCCTTTATGTTTAATATTAATTTGAATTCCTATAATTGGTTGAGTTTTTGATTTTGATATAGTCTCTGAAAATTCTAAAGCTCCACATAAATTATTTGAATCGCATAATCCTACTGCTTTTATTTCGTTCATTTTGCAATATTTCGCTAATTCAGTAGTTTTTAACGCACCCTCGCAAATAGAATACTGTGTATGAATTTTTAATTGGGTAAATTGTTTTTCTTTAACTTCATCCATTTTTTCTCATTATATTACCATCTAAAATATTTAACTTGTAGTCTGCTCTATTTGATAAATCTCTATTATGAGTTGCATAAAGAATTGCTCTATTTTTTGATTTAAGTTTCAAAAATAAAGCAAAAATTTCATCCGCTGTTTTTCTGTCCAGACTGCCGGTTGGCTCGTCAGCCAGAACTAAATCTGGTTCAGTTATAATTGCACGTGCTACTGCAACTCTTTGTTGTTCTCCACCAGATAACTCGCTAGGAAAATGTTTTGTTCTATTTGATAAATTTACCAAAGACATAACACCTAAAGCTTTCTCTTTTGCTTTTAATGAATCGTGCCCATTGTTTAATAATGGAATCATAACATTTTCTAGTGCGGTGAAGTCACTAAGAAGGTTGTTTTGTTGGTAAATAATGGATATTCCCTTTTTTCTAACTAAATCTTTTTCTTTGTCATTTGCTTTAGAGAAGTTCTTTTTTGAAAAAAAAACTTCTCCAGATGTTGGTTGATCTAATAAAGCAATTATGTGTAACAAAGTTGATTTTCCTGAACCTGAAGGTCCTGTTAAAGATATTAGCTCTCCTTTATTAATTTTTAAATTTACATTTTTTAAAACTGTTATTTCTTTATTTGGACTAGAATACTTTTTAGAGATATTTTTTAAATTAATTATTTCATTATTCATATTTTAATGCCTTTATAGGATCTAGCTTTGCTGCTGATAAAGATGGAAAAATAGTTGCAAAAAAAGTAATTAACAGTGAAAATAAAGAAATAACAAATATGTAACTTAGATTTATTTCAGATGGAATTTGACTTAAAAAATATATTTCTTCTGGGAAAAGTTTTATATTAAATAAAGAAGTTATTAATAGTCGTATTTCTTCAACATAATAAGAAAAAAGTACACCTATTAAAACTCCAGTTGCAGTAGCTAAAAATCCTAAAGTAAATCCAGTCAGAAAAAAAATTTTTGCTATGGAGTTTTTGCTAACTCCAAGAGTTCTAAGTATGGCAATTTCTTTCGTTTTGTTTTTAACTAAAATTGTCAATCCTGATATTATGTTAAAAGCCGCAACAATTATAATTAATGTTAATATTATAAACATTACATTTCTTTCAACTTTTAGGGCTCCAAAAAAAGATTTGTTTAAATCCGCCCAAGTATAAACATAGTGATCATTAAAGATTTCTTGTACCTTATCTTTGGTTATCTGGGCCTTATCTGGTTTTTTCAAAAATATTTCTAAATTTATATCTATATCGGATAACTCAAACATTGAATTTGCATTTTCAAAAGGCATAAAAATAACGTTCTGATCAAATTCTGCTAAGCCTGTACTAAATATTGATGATATTTTAAATTTTTCTTGTAATGGCAAATTTCCAATTGGGGTTTGAAGATTGGCTGTAGACATTAAAGTAATTTCATCGCCCGCAACCAGATTCATAGAAATGGCTAACTCTTTGCCTATTGAAATTGTATTTTTATTAAATGAATCTAAAGATCCATCAATTATACCTTTTTCGATTAAATCTATTTTACGTATTTCGTTTTCAGAATAAGAGCGAATTAAAATGCCGGTCGTTGTTTTTCTACTTATTAAAATTCCTTGACCACTAAAAGTAAATGAAGTTCTAAGTATATCATCTTTGAATTTATTTAATTTAGATACGTCTTTTTTTTCAATTTTTTGATCATAAGGTTTAACTATTATATGAGGATTAAAACCCAAAATTTTGTTAATTAACTCAGTTCTAAAACCACTCATTACGGACATTACTATTATTAAAATGGCCACACCTAGAGTAATTCCTGTAAAAGAAAAAATGGAAATTAATTTTAAAAAGCCTTCCTTTTTTTTAGGCTTTAAATATCTAATAGCAATTATGCTTTCTATTTTTGAAATCAAATTAAATTTCTTTTGTTAAGTATTCTTTTTTTAATTTCTTCTAAGGTCAAATTTTCTGTTTTTCCATTTAATTCCTTAAATTCAAAATTATCTTTAGTTGATTTTGAACCTAAAATTATTTGGTACGGTACTCCAATTAAATCAAATTTTTTAAATTTTGCTGACAAATGCTCATCGGTATCATCAAACAGAACATCAATTTTGCTTGAAACTAATTCATTATATATTTTTTCAGCTTTTAAATAATTTGATTTATCATTTTTTTGCAAGCTTGGTATTATCACAACTTCATATGGTGCTACAGAAGATGGCCATTTCATGATGTCGTTAACAAACTTTGCCTCAATTATTGCGGCTACTAATCTTGATACACCAATTCCATAAGATCCCATTTTTACATCTACTTTTTTTCCATTTTGTAAATCAACTGAACATTTCAATGGTTTTGAATATTTATCGCCAAAATAAAAAATGTGACCAACTTCAATTCCTTTTGTGGTTAACTGATTTTCTTTTTTAACTTTTTTTTCAAAATCTTCTTTATTAAATTTGTCATCCGTAACTGCATAATATTCGTTATATTTTTCTCTTAGTTTACTAATTGAAGCATCATCTTTAGTGTATTTGTTAACATCTATATCAAATATTCTTTTGTCAGAATAAATTTTGCTTTCTCCGGTATCAGCTAAAATTACAAATTCATGTGAAAGATCCCCGCCAATAGGTCCTGTTTCAGCAGACATAGGTATAGCTGTTAGTCCGAGTCTTTTAAAAGTTTTCAAATAAGCAAAAAACATTTTGTTGTAAGATTTTTTTGCCTCTTCTTCACTCAAATCAAAAGAGTAAGCGTCTTTCATAAAAAATTCTTTACATCTCATAACTCCAAATCGTGGTCTTAATTCGTCTCTAAACTTCCATTGAATGTGATAAAGAAGCATAGGTAAAGATTTGTAAGATTTAATGCTAGATCTAAAAATTTCAGTTATTAATTCTTCGTTAGTCGGTCCGTAAAGCATTTCTTTTCCTTGTCGGTCTTTTATTCTCAACATTTCATCTCCATAGTCATCATACCTACCACTTTCTTTCCATATATCTGCTGATTGAATTGTTGGCATTAGAAGTTCTTGCGCTCCAATTCTATTTTGCTCTTCTCTAACAATTTTTTCTATTTTTTTCATAACTTTGAATCCCATTGGCAACCAAGAATAAATTCCGGTGGAAGATTGTTTAATCATTCCTGATCTAAGCATAAGTTGATGAGATTTAATTTTCGCTTCTGATGGATTTTCCTTTAGTAGAGGAATAAATAATTTAGATAAATACATAAACTTATAATTTTTATATTCTAATTAAATTCACGTTTGTATAAGGTCTCTTTCCAGTTTTTTCTTTTATTGTTTTTCTACAGTTCGTCCTAAGTGTTTCTATCAAATTTTGTTCCTGATTAGAATTTTTTAAAGAAAAGGTTTTACATATATTTTGAATTTTATCCTCTAAATCAAAAATAAAATTATCATTTTCTTGACTACTAGGTATTCCTTTAAACGAAATGATTGGTCTTTTGACTATAGAGCCGATATCATTAATAATTATTGTAACTTCTAAAAATCCATTATATGACAAGTTTTTTCTATCCTTTATAGATTGAGATTCTTCTCCCACGCTAATATTGCCATCAACGTACATTTTGCCTACGGGTGCCTTATCTATCACTTTTGGTTTATCACCAGGATACAATAAAACAATATCTCCGTTTTGAACTCCTACCGGGTATGGAACTTGCATTTCTTTCGCAAAATTTATGTGTTCGATCATGTGTCTATGTTCTCCATGAACAGGTATAACAGATTTTGGTTTTATCCAACCGTACATATCTTTTAAATCTTCTCTATTTGGGTGACCTGATACATGAACAAATGCATTTTCTTCTGAAATAACTTCAACGCCATTTTTTACTAATTGATTGTGCAATTTATAAAGTTTTTTTTCATTACCTGGAATAATTTTTGATGAAAAAATAACAGCATCTCCTGATTCTATATTTATGTCAGGATGAGTAAAATTAGAAATTCGAGTCATGGCACCATTTGGTTCGCCTTGGCTACCAGTGCACAAATATACAATTTTATTTCTGGAAATTTTTTTTGCATCTCTTGGATCAATAGGTTTTGTTAATTTATTTAGATAACCACATTGCCTTGCTGCTTTATAAATCCTATGCATAGATCTGCCTACTAAACATATTTTTCTTCCGATTTTTTCAGCACAATAAAAAACGCTCTCCATTCTTGCTACATTTGAAGCAAATGAAGTCACTATTATTCTTTTTTGTTTGCTATCCATAATTTTAAGTAAACTCTTCCTTACATCCAGTTCAGAGCCAGCTCGTCCATGACTAAATACATTTGTTGAGTCACATATCATTGCTATAACTCCCTGTTTACCTATCTGTTTTAATTTTTTTTCATTAATTGTTTCTCCAATTAGTGGATTGGGGTCACACTTCCAATCTCCCGTGTGCAAAACAGTTCCAGCAGGGGTTTCAATACTTAAACCATTAGGTTCAAGTATTGAATGTGTTAGGGTAACAAATTCTATTTTAAATGGTCCTAATTTAACATTGCCATTAAGTTCAACAATTTTTAATTTATTACCAACGTCAATTTTTTTTTCTTTAAATTTTTCTTGAATCAACACTCCGGTGAATGGTGTCGCGTAAATATTGCAAAGTAGCTTTGGCCAGATGTGAGCTATGGCTCCTATGTGATCTTCATGGGCATGTGTTAAAACCAAACCCAGTAAATCATCTTTTTTATCAACTATAAATCCTGGATCGGGGTAAATTAAATCTATACCAGGAATGGTATCGTCGGCAAATGTTACTCCTATATCAACTATTATCCATTTTTTATTTTCAGAATTTCCATAGGCAAATAAATTCATGTTCATGCCTATTTCACCTGAACCACCAAGTGGACAGAAAATAAATTCTTCTTTTTTCATTAAATTAATATACCCCTGTTCTCTTTAAAAATTTCAATTATACCTTTAATTGTAATATTCTTGTCTACAACAAAAGTCCTTACAATAGTACCTTTAAATAAATTAGCATATCCACCTGTGAAAATGATTTTATATTTTTTTTTTGTTTCTTTCTCAATTTTAAAAATAATGCTGTTAATTAAACCGGAATAACCCCAATAAAAACCTGAGCGTAGTGCATCGATAGTATTTTTTCCAATAATTTTATTTCTTTTTTTAATTGAAAAAATAGGAATTTGATCAGCTGAGTTTATTAAGCTTTTCATAGATAAATTAACTCCCGGTGCTATTATTCCACCATTATAAGTTCCATTTTTTGTGACAACATCAAACGTTGTGGCGGTTCCGAAATCTAAAACGATACAATTTGATTTGTATTTTTTAAAAACTCCTACTGCATTTGCTATTCTGTCTGAACCTACTTGGTTTATGTTTTTTACATTTATTCTAACTATTTTCTTTATTTTTTTATCTTTTAATTCAATTAATTTAATTTTATATTTTTGTTTAATAAATTTTTTCAATTTTAAATAGTATTTCGGAACTACGCTAGAAAACAAAGCGTATTTGTTAATTTTTTTGTTGGAAAGAATTTTATTGAAATTTGAATTTAAGTACTTAAATGATTCAACTTTATTACTCTTCAAATAAATTGTTTTTTTAAGTTTTAAAGTTTTAGTTTCAATAACAGATACTTTTGTTAATGTGTTTCCTATATCTCCTACTAATGTAATCATTTTAATTTTGGACCATTAAATTTGCTTCTTTTTTATAATTTGAATAATTGTAAGATTTTAAATTTAAAAAAAATTTTTCATAAGAAGTAATTAATAACCCATATATTTCGTTTATTGATAATTTTTTTTTAGTTTCAAAATAAATATTAGTTGCCTGATACTTTTCGTTAATAACTGGATTCGATATAATATTTATTCCTATTCCAATAATAAGAAATTTTCTGTCATTATATGTTACTAATTCCTGTAAAATTCCACAAACCTTTTTTTTATTTATAAATATATCATTTGGCCACTTAACAGATATATTTGCATCGTTACAAAATTTTTTCAAAGTGTTCGAAATTATAACGGGGTTAATTAAAGAAAACTCATCAAATGTTGGGTAATTTTTTTTTAATGAAAAAAAAAATGATCCAAAAAAATTTCCTTTTTTTGAAATCCATTTTTTGCCATGTGTTCCTTTTCCTTTAGATTGTATTTTTGATACAACGAATCCTGATTCTTTTTTTTGCCTAATTAATTTTATTGCCTCATCATTTGTGCTTGTAACTTTTTCATACTCAAAAATATTGAATTTCATTAGTAAACAATTATTGAGTTAACAACATCTATTAGTACTGATGGATAAGCAAAATAAGTTAATATTAAAACACTAGATAAAATTAAAGAAAACTTAAGACCCCAGCTATAACTTTTGTCAAAAGGTTTTTTGGGTTTGTCAAAATAAATAATTTTTATAATTCTTAGATAATAAAAAGCTGACACAACTGTTGTAACTAAACCAATTATTGCTAGTGCATACATATTATTTTCTATTACCACCATAAAAATATAAAATTTTGCAAAAAAACCAGCTAGTGGAGGTATGCCTGCCAATGAAAAAAATATGATTAAAAAAGCAAAAGCGAGCATTGGATGATTTTTCGAAAGACCAGATAAATCATTTATGTTTTCATAAAAATTATCTTCCCTTTTCAACATGAAAATACATCCAAAGACTCCAAGATTCATAAACAGATAAATTGTTAAATAAATTATAGTGCTTTGAATACCCTCGCCGCTTCCTGTTGCTAATCCCGCTAATGCGTAACCTATGTGGCCAATTGAGCTATAGGCCATAAGTCTTTTTAAATTATTTTGACCAATTGCAGCTACGGCTCCTAATACCATCGAACCAATTGATAAAAAAATAATTATTATCTGCCATTGATTAATTACGTTAACAAATGGCACGTGCATAAATCTAATAAAAACAGCGATTCCTGCTATTTTAGGAATTAATGCAAAAAAACTTGTAACTGAGGTCGGTGATCCTTCGTAAACGTCGGGCGTCCACATATGAAAAGGAACAGCAGAAATTTTAAATGCCAGTCCAACTATTACAAAAACAATACCAAAAACTGCGCCTGCATTCTGCGTATTTAAATTTTTTGATATAATTTCAAAATTAGTTGATCCGGTAAAACCATAAATGAGCGAACAACCATAAAGTAAAATTCCTGAGGCAAGAGCGCTTAATACAAAATATTTTAGTCCCGCCTCGTTGGATCTGACATCATCTTTCTTAAAAGATGCTAGAATATATAAACATAAAGATTGAAGCTCTAAACCAAGATAAAAGATGATTAAGTCGAAAGAACTAATCATCAATATCATTCCAAGGGTAGAAGCTAGTACAATTATTGGATATTCAATCTTATCAATGTTGTTATTTTTAATATAATCTTTAGATGAGAGCAAAATCAACAAGCAGAATAAAAAAGTAAGCGTTTTCATAAAAATTGAAAATTGATCTATTATATAACTGTCGTTAAAAATTTTTATAACTTCACTTGGTTGGTTTAAAACCAATACGGTCGCAAATATTAAACTTAATATTGTAAGCAAATTTACTAGCTTAAAGCTATTTTTTACAAAAACTCCTATCATTAAAAGAGCCATTATTGATATGGACAAAAATAATTCTGGTAATATGTAGATAATTGGTTGCATTTAATTACTTATTTCAACTAATTTAAGATTTAAATTTGTTTCGTAGTTATCAATTAAATTATTAACTGAAACGCTAATAGTTTCAAATAATGGTTCTGGATAAACTCCAAAAAGAAGTATTAAAAAAACTAAAGATGCAAAAATATATGCTTCTATTCTATTTAAATCTAACATCTCTTTTGTTTCGGAGTTGCCAAGTTTTCCAAAGATTATTCTTCTGTAAAGCCATAACATGTAGGCAGCTGCTAAAATTACACCTAAGCTAGCCAATACTGCTACAATAAAACTCTTTTGAAATACTCCAACTAAAACAAGAAACTCTCCAATAAAACCACTTGTTCCTGGTAAACCTAATGCTGCTAAACAAAAAATCATAAAAACAAATGCGTATCTAGGCATAATATTTACTAACCCACCATAAGAAGAGATCATACGTGAGCGATATCTGTCATATACTACACCTACACACAAAAACAGTGCAGCAGAAATTAAACCATGACTTACCATTTGAATTATACTTCCCTCCAAACCTTGTTTTGTTAGAGAAAAAATACCCAAGGTAACAAAACCCATATGAGCTACCGAAGAATAAGCAATTAGTTTTTTCATATCATCCTGCATAAGCGCAACTAAGGATGTGTAAATTATTGCAATAACACTTAGTGTAAAAATCAAAGGAGTAAAATAATCCGAAGCAATCGGAAATAAACCTAATGAAAAGCGCATAAACCCATATCCTGCCATTTTCAAAAGTATAGCCGCTAATATTACAGATCCAGCTGTTGGAGCTTCTACGTGAGCGTCTGGTAACCAAGTGTGGACAGGCCACATGGGTAATTTAACTGCAAAAGAACTAAAAAAAGCTAGCCAAAGTAAATATTGGTATTTTTGAGCAATTCTTGTATCGAGTAGCTCAATTACATCTGTTGTTCCGGTAATCCAATAAATTGAGATAATTGCCACAAGCATCAAAACTGAACCTAGTAGGGTAAATAAAAAAAACTTAAATGCTGAATAAACTCTTTTTGCACCTCCCCAAATACCTATAATTAAAAACATTGGTATTAATCCGCCCTCAAAAAATAAATAAAAAATCACTAGATCAAGAGAGCAAAAAACTCCTAACATTAAAGTCTCCATCACAAGAATTGCTATCAAAAATTCTTTGATCTTGAACTTAATGCTATTTATGCAGGAAAAAATACATACAGGAGTTATGAAAGTTGTAAGTAGTATAAATAAAATTGAAATTCCGTCTATACCAAGCTTAAAATTAATAAAACCTTCTATCCAAACTTTTTCTTCAACAAATTGAAATTCCGGAGTAGTTACATCAAATGAATACCATAAAAAAATTGATAACAAAAAATTAGCTATAGATGTAAAAATAGCTACATATTTAGAGTTTTTTTCAACGATTTTTTGATTTCCTCTAATAATAAAAATAAATAAAGACCCAATTAAAGGTATAAAAATGATTGCTGAAAGAATGGGAAAGTTCATTTAATACAAAATAAAATAGGTTAATAAAATAGAAAAACCAATAAGCATTACAAAAGCATAATGGTATAAATAACCACTTTGAAAATTTACTGCTTTTTCAGAAATAATTTTAACTAATCTAGAAAACCCGTCAGGGCCATAACGGTCAATAGTGTTGAGATCGCCCTTCTTCCAAAAAAAGATTCCAATTTTTTTAATTGGTTCAACAAAAATAAAATCATATAATTCATCAAAATACCATTTATTCAATAAAAAATTATATAAAAATTGATTTTTGGAAACAAAATTTTTTAAAATTTTATCATTTTCAACAAACAAATAGTACGCAACAGGAATTATTATGGTTACAATTAAAGGTGTTAAAACAAGTAACCAATTAGGTGGATGGGTATCATCTATTGTTTCTAAAAATAAAATTGAATTTTTCCAAAACTGTGTTTCGTGTCCTATAAAAATTTCTTTAAATAATATTCCGGATAGTATTGCCCCGATTGCTAAAAGACATGCGGGTATTATCATGATTAATGGGGATTCATGAATTGAACTTAAATTATTCTCTTTGCTGTTAAACTTGCCGTGAAAAGTTTTAAATATTAATCTCCATGAATAGATGGCTGTTAGTGCTGCTGTTAAAATACCTATAATAACCGCTGAGTAGCCTAAATATCCACCTTTCATGAAAGCAAATTCAATAATAGCATCTTTAGAGTAGTAGCCTGACAAAAAAGGAAATCCTGTTAAAGCTAATGTTCCTATTAACATTAATGCATAAGTATATGGTATTTTTTTCCATACACCTCCCATTTGTCTTATATCTTGATCTTCATTAAAAGAATGTATTACGCACCCAGAGCCGAGAAATAATAATGCTTTAAAAAAAGCGTGTGTAAACAAATGGAAAATTGCGACGTGATAAGCTCCAACGCCCGCTGCAAAAAACATATAACCTAATTGGCTGCAAGTAGAATATGCAATAATTTTTTTTATATCGTTTTGAACTAATGCCACTGTTGCTGCAAAAAATGCAGTAATCATTCCAATCACAGCAACAAAATTAAGTGCAATATAAGAATACTCGAAGATAGGTGAACACCTGACAACTAGAAAAACGCCAGCGGTTACCATAGTGGCCGCGTGTATCAAAGCAGAAACAGGTGTCGGACCTTCCATTGCATCAGGCAACCAAGTATGAAGTAATATTTGTGCTGATTTACCCATGGCGCCGACAAAAAGCAAAAGACAAATTAACGTGACTAAATTAAATTGAATTCCTAAAAATATAACGTCCTTATTTGATAAATAAAATGTTTGAGAAAAAACATCATCATAAGTAACTGTGTTATAATAAAAAAATATTAGAAAAATTCCTATAGCAAACCCAAAATCTCCTACTCTATTAACTATAAATGCTTTAATTGCAGCTGAATTTGCCGATGGTTTTTTATACCAAAAACCTATTAGTAGATAAGAACATAAACCTACTCCTTCCCATCCAAAAAACAATTGTAAAAAGTTATCTGATGAAACTAATGTCAGCATAGCAAAAGTAAATAGAGATAAATATGACATAAATCGTGCTTTGTCTGGGTCACGACTCATGTATCCTATTGAGTAGAAATGAATAATTGAGGAAATTACAGTTACTACCACCAGCATAACCGATACCAGTGGATCAACATATATTGACCAGTTGACAGAAAAATTTCCTGAACTTATCCAATTAAATACTATTTTATTGCTTGAATAATTTTCTACCAAAACTTTATAAAATATCAGTAAAGACAAAACTGCAGATATAGCAACTAAAGTACTGGTTAGAATTTGCGTATATTTATTTCCTATTTTTTTTCCAAAAAAACCAGAAATTACAGAACCTAACAAAGGTAAAAAAATTATTGCGTATTCCATATTAGCCTTTTAATGAACTGATTTGTTCAACGTTTATAGATCCTTTATTTTTAAAATACATAACTATTATCGCTAAACCAATTGCTGCTTCTGCAGCCGCTACCGTCAAAATGAACATGGTGAATACTTGGCCAGTTAAATTCTGTAAATAAATTGAAAAAGAAACTAAATTAATATTAACTGCTAATAATATTAACTCTATTGACATTAAAATAATTATTACATTTTTTCTGTTCAAAAAAATTCCAACCATCCCAATCGTAAAAATGATTGCTGCTAAAGTTAGATAGTGCCCTAAACCAATTTCAATCATCAATTTTTACTCCCTCTCCGCTTTTGACGTCTATTAAAGTAACTGCTGTGGATTTTTCTCTCTGTATTTGTGTTAAATACCCTTGTCTTTTTATATTTTGTCTTTTAGTAAATGTAAGAGCTATAGCGCCAATCATTGCTACAAGTAATATTATTCCTGAAATTTGAAATAGATAAATATAATCTGTGTACAAAACATTACCTAAAGCCTGCGTGTTGTTAATATTTGATTCTGGACTAGATGATAATGCAAAATTACCTTTATGCTTCCAACCGCCTATTACAAGTAATAATTCAAGAAAAATAATTACTCCTACAATAGAGCCTACAGATACATTGTTTACTAAACCTTTTTTAACAGAACCTTTTCTTAATTGATCGGTAATATTTAACATCATTACTACAAAAAGAAATAAAACTGCTACTGCACCTACATATACAATTAACATTATCATTCCTAAAAACTCCGCGCCTATCATTATAAATAAAATTGATATGCTTACGAAAACTAAGATTAGAAAAAAAACAGAATAAACTGTATTTCTAGATAAGATAACCATAATAGCTGAAAAAACCGAAATGGTAGAAAAAAAATAAAAAAATAAAGTATGAGCCAGCATTTATCTAAAAGGAGAATCTGCTTTAATATTTTCAGCTAAAGCTGTTTCCCATTTATCTCCGTTTTCTAAAAGTTTTTGTTTGTTGTAATAAAGTTCTTCTCTAGTTTCGGTAGCAAATTCAAAATTTGGTCCCTGAACAATAGCATCCACGGGGCAAGACTCTTCGCATAAACCACAGTAAATGCATTTAAGCATATCAATGTCATATACAGTGGTTTTTCTGCTTCCATCTGATCTTACCTCTGATTCTATTGTTATTGCTTGAGCAGGACACACTGCTTCACAAAGTTTGCAGGCTATACACCTTTCTTCTCCATTGGGATATCTTCTTAACGCATGCTCGCCTCTAAATCGTGGGCTTATTTTACCTTTTTCAAAAGGATAGTTTATGGTTTTTTTTGATTTAAAAATTTCTTTTATTGCAATAGCTAACCCAGAAAAAAAATCAGCCATAAATATTGTTTTTAATATTCTATTAAATTTCATTATGTCTCATCCTTTTGTAGGTAACATTTCAAAAAAATATAAAAAGCTTGCTGTTAAAACTACCCAAATTAATGAAATAGGTAAAAATATTTTCCACCCTAGTCTCATTAATTGATCAAAACGATATCTAGGAACAATAGCTTTAACCAGTGAAAATAAAATAAATAGTATTAAAATTTTAAATATCATCCAAAAAGGTCCTGGTATTACATTAAATGGAAAAATATTAAACGGACTCAACCATCCACCCAAAAAAAGAACTGAACCTAAAGCACACAAGAGTAAAATATTTGCATACTCTCCTAACCAAAACATAGCGTACATCATTCCCGAATATTCAGTTTGATACCCTGCTACTAATTCAGATTCTGCTTCTGGTAGATCAAAAGGAGGCCGGTTTGTTTCGGCTAAAGCTGATATAAAAAAAACTACAAACATTGGAAAAAGTGGAAAAATAAACCATACGTTTTTTTGTGCTAAAACTATCTCATTCAAATTTAGAGACCCTACACAAAGCAGAACGTTAATTATTATTATACCTATTGATACTTCATATGAGATCATTTGCGCTGCTGATCTAATGGCTCCTAAAAAGGGATATTTAGAGTTTGATGCCCATCCTCCCATGATAATTCCATAAACACTCAGGGATGAAATCGCAAAAATATATAAAATTCCAACATTAATATTTGCCAAAACCATTTTACTACTAAATGGTATAACCGACCAAGCAGTTAAAGATAAAGTAAGTGTAACTATTGGAGCTAAAACAAATATAGTTTTGTTTGCCCCCGCAGGTATTATTATTTCCTTAAAGATATATTTTAATGCATCTGCTAATGTTTGAAGTAAACCAAATGGTCCTACTACATTCGGGCCTCTTCTTTTTTGAACAAACGCCCAAACTCTCCTGTCGAGCCAAACTACTAGTGCCACTGAAACTAAAACAGGCAAAAGTAAAAAAAATATTTTATAAATTTCTTCAAAAAAAATGTTTATATAAGTCATTAGCTTGCCTTTTCAATACCTGTAAATAAAAATTTCTTTGATATTTCTCTACACTCATTCATTGTTTTTGAAGAACGAGCTATAGGATTTGAATAATAATAATCATTAGGCATTATTGAAATTTCACTATCAATAAATTTGATGTTCGTAGATTTTCTCAAACTATTATTGTTTTTTAAATTAATAAATTTGTTAATAGATTCTCTTAAGTTTTTGGAATTCGTATACCCCAATGGTTTTTTCATTAAATTGGCTAATTTCTTAAAAATAATCCAATCTTCTAATGCCTCTCCTGGCGGGTAAGAAGCCTTATATGCATTTTGAATTTTACCTTCCAGGTTAACAAATAAACCATTCTTTTCTGTGTATGCAGCTCCTGGTAAAATAATATCAGCTATTTCTGCCCCTCTGTCACCATGACTCCCTTGATAAACAATAAATTTATCTTTTTTGTCAAAATTAATGTTATCCGCCCCGAGTAAATATAGTAATTTGAATTCGTCATTATCTAGTTTATCAAAAAATAAAAAATTTTGTTTATCTTTTATTGAATATATTCCAAGATCAATTGCTCCTACTCTAGATGCTTGTTGAGTAAGAATATTAAGAGCATTCCAGTCATTTCTAATAAAATTATTTTTATATAAAAATTGTTTTAGCGATTCAAAAATATATTGTCCTGCTTCACCATAAAGGGCTGACTCACCAATAATAATCATTGGCTTTTTTGAATTTTTGAATTTTTCAGATAATTTATTTGATCCATCAATAATTTCTTTTATTACTGAAGTGTTTGACCCAATATTAGTATAGGGATATGTTAAATCTTCACTGTTGCCAATTGAATAAATTTTTATATTTTTTTGTACATATGTTTTTCTAATTCTGGCATTAAGTATGGTAGCTTCCAACCTAGGGTTTGTTCCAATTAAAAGAATAAAATCAGATTCTTCTATACCATTAATTGTTGAATTAAAAATATAGTTCATTCTTTCTGAGGGGTTTAGATAAATTTTATCTTGTCTACATTCAAAATTTTTGGAACCAATACAGTTTTCAAAAAAAGTTTTAAAACTGTAAATCATTTCTAAATCAGCTAAATCTCCAACCAAACCTCCTATTTCTTCAGTATTAAAAGATTTGATTTTATTAATTAATAACTTAAAAGCTTGACTCCATGGAACTTTTTTTAATTTCCCGTGTTCTCTTATATAAGGGGTGTCTAATCTCTGTTTTAGTAAACCATCACAAGCAAATCTAGTTTTATCCGATATCCACTCTTCGTTAATATCTTCATTAACTTTTGGTAAAATTCTTTTGACTTCCCAGCCACGAGTGTCGACTCTGATATTTGAGCCTACAGCGTCCATAACATCTATGGTTTCTGTTTTTTTAAGCTCCCAAGGTCTAGCCTCAAATGCGTAAGGTTTAGAGGTAAGGGCTCCAACTGGACATAAATCAATCACATTAGCTGATAGTTCAGACTCCATGGATTTTTCAAGAAAAGTGGTAATTTCTGTTTCTTCTCCTCTTCCAATGGCTCCTAACTCTGGTATACCAGCTACTTCTTTAGCAAATCTTACACATCTTGTGCAGTGAATACATCTTGTCATTTGAGTTTTTATTAGCGGACCCATGTGCTTTTCTTTAACTTGTCTTTTATTTTCTTTATATCTCGAGTTGTCAAAACCATAAAAAAGAGACTGGTCTTGTAGATCACATTCTCCTCCTTGGTCACAAACTGGACAATCTAAAGGATGATTAGCCAACAAAAATTCCATAACTCCTTTCCTAGCTTTTTCTACAAATGTTGTGTTGGTTTTAATTTTCATTCCTTCGGCGGCTGGCATAGCACATGAAGCTATAGGTTTAGCGGATTTTTCTAATTCGACTAAACACATTCTACAGTTGCCGGCTATAGACAGCCTCTCATGATAACAAAATCTTGGAATTTCTACTCCAGCTATTTCACAAGCCTGCAATACTGTCATTCCTTTCTCGAACTCAATCTCTTTATTATTAATTAAAATTTTAGGCACTGTCCTTCTCCAGTAAATGTTGATCTATAAGATAAGGTATATTTGATTTTTTTTTGATTATTGGTTCCTCGTGACATCTTTTTTCTATTTCTTTTCTGAAATGACGAAGTAATCCCTGAACAGGCCAAGCAGAACCTTCGCCAAAAGCACAGATAGTGTGTCCTTCTATTTGTTTGGTAATATTATGTAAAAGATCTATTTCGTTATAACTTGCTTCACCATTTGCCATTCTTTCTAACATTCTCCACATCCACCCGCACCCTTCTCTACAAGGTGTGCATTGGCCACAGCTTTCATGTTTATAAAATTTTGCTATTCTCGCCATTGATTTAATAATATCTTGATCTTTGTTAATAACTATAACTCCAGCGGTTCCTAAACCGCTTTTGGCTTCAATTAGTGAATCAAAATCCATTCTGATTGTTTCGCATAAATTTTTAGGTAAAAGTGGCATAGAAGATCCTCCTGGTATGACTGCTTGGAGATTGTTCCATCCGCCTATAACACCTCCAGCATGTTTTTCGATAAGTTCTTTAAGAGGTATTCCCATTTCTTCTTCTACATTACATGGTTGATTAACATCACCTGAGATACAAAAAATTTTTGTTCCTGTATTTTTAGGCTTTCCTAGAGATGTAAACCATTTAGCTCCACGGCGAAGAATAGTTGGAATTACCGCAATTGTTTCAACGTTGTTTACTATTGTTGGACAACCATAAAGTCCTACAATTGCAGGAAATGGTGGTTTAAGTCTTGGTAATCCTTTTTTACCTTCCAGACTTTCTAACAAAGCTGTTTCTTCTCCACATATATATGCGCCAGCACCGTAATGAACATGAATATCCAAATCCCATCCTGATCCACAGGCATTTTTTCCTAAAAAGTTTTTTTCATAGGCTTGGTTTATAGCCTGCTGCAACCTTTGACCTTCTCTAAAGTATTCTCCTCTAACATAAATATAACAAGTATTTGCTCCGATTGCATAACTGGTAATTAAACATCCTTCTAATAACTTTTGTGGTTCAAATCTTAATATATCTCTATCTTTACAAGTACCTGGTTCAGATTCATCTGAATTGATTACTAAATAATGAGGTCTTGAGCCTTTTTCTTTTGGAGCAAAAGATAGTTTTAACCCAGTTGGAAAACCTGCTCCTCCTCTACCGCGAAGTTCTGAATCTTTAATTTCTTTTATAATCCAGTCCTTACCTTTGATAATGAAATCTTTGGTGCGTGACCAATCTCCTCTATTTATAGATGATTCCAATTCCCAACCAAAATCATTATATAAATTTTTAAAAATTCTATCTTCGTCTTTAAGCATTTTTTAAATCCAATAAAGTTGTTCTACCTTTTTCGGGAGCGGTATTTTTTCTATTTTTAGCAGATCCTGGGTTTGGTAATTTATCTTGTAAAAGCATTTTGATTATTTCTTCACTTTTGTTCTCATTTAAATCCTCAAAATAATCCTGATTAACTTGCATCATAGGTGCATTTACACATGCTCCTAAACATTCAACTTCAGTCCAAGAACACAGTTTGTTATTTGATAATTCATTTTGATTTTCTGAAATATTTTTTTTGCATACATCAACAATTTTTTTTGAACCTCTAATCATACATGGTGTTGTTGTACAAACTTGTACAAAATATTTTCCTACAGGTGACAAATTGAACATTGAATAAAAGGTAGCTACTTCATAAACTTGTATGTAAGGTATGTTTAGTAATTTTGCCACATATTCTATTGCAACTAATGGTATCCAATTTTCATTTTGATTTTGAACTAAATATAGTAAAGCTAGAACTGCACTTGATTTTCTTTCTTTTGGGTATTTTTTTATTTCGGTTTCTGCATTCTGTAAATTTTCTGCAGTAAATTTAAAAGTTTTAGGTTGTTCTTTTGAAATTTTCTTCATGCTCACCTATCAACCTCACCAAAAACAATATCCAACGAACCTAAGACCGCAGGAACATCTGCTAGCATATGACCTTTGAGTAAATAATCCATTGCTTGTAAATGGGAAAATCCTGGCGCTCTTATTTTGCATTTGTAAGGTTTGTTGCTGCCATCTGATATAAGATAAACTCCAAATTCACCTTTAGGAGCTTCCACTGCTGTATAAATTTCTCCCTTGGGCACTCGAAACCCTTCTGAAAAAAGTTTGAAATGATGTATTAGTGCTTCCATTGAATTCTTTATTTCTTTTCTGGAAGGGGGAGTTATTTTACCATCTATGGATTTGACTGGTCCTGTTGGCATTTTTTTTATACAATCCTTTATAATTTTTACACTCTCTCTCATTTCTTCAATTCTACAAAGATACCTATCATAACAATCTCCATTTTTTCCAACAGGAATCTTAAAACTAAAATCCTGATAACATTCATACGGCTGTGACTTTCTTAAATCCCATGGAATACCAGAGCCTCTCAACATGACACCAGAAAAACTATGTTCTATAGCTTCTTGTTTTGTGACAATACCAATGTCAACATTTCTTTGTTTAAAAATTCTATTGTCAGTTAAAAGAGTTTCTAAGTTATCTATAACTTTTGGAAATGTTTCACAAAATAAAATGATATCATCGGTTAAACCTCTGGGTAAATCCTTGTGTACACCCCCAGGTCTAAAATAATTTGCATGAAGTCTAGATCCAGATACGCGTTCATAAAAAGTCATTAAAGTTTCTCTCTCTTCAAAACCCCAAAGTGATGGTGTTAAAGCTCCCACATCTAATGCTTGTGTAGTAATATTTAGAAGGTGACTTAAAATTCTTCCAATTTCACAAAATAAAACTCTGATGTATTGACCTCTGATAGGAACTTCTATGTTTAAAATTTTTTCAATTGCCAAAGCGAAAGCGTGTTCTTGATTCATTGGAGCAACGTAATCCAGGCGATCAAAATACGGAACTGCCTGGGTATAAGTTTTGTGTTCAATAAGTTTTTCAGTTCCTCTATGTAAAAGACCGATGTGAGGATCTATTTTTTCTACAATTTCTCCATCTAATTCAAGAATCAATCTTAAGACCCCATGTGCTGCTGGATGTTGAGGTCCAAAATTTAAATTCATTGTTTTTTTTTGTTTAGCCATTAATTTTTAACACTTTTGTCCTTTTGTTCTTTAATATATTTAGTGCCCTCCCATGGACTTTCAAAATCAAAATTTCTATAATTTTGTTCTAGTTTAACTGGTTCAGAAATTACTTTTTTTTTATCCTCGCTATATCTAACTTCCGTATGTCCGGTTAGTGGAAAATCTTTTCTCAGAGGATAGCCTTCAAAACCATAGTCTGTAAGTATCCTTCTTAAATCAGGATGATCTTTAAAATTAATACCATACATGTCAAAAACTTCTCTTTCCATCCAGTTTGCTGATGGAAAAATTTTTGTTATAGAAGGCACTATTATTTTTTCATTTATATTTATGTCTATTAATATTCTCAAATTATTTTCATGGCTCAGTAATAAATAAACAAGCTTAAATCTTTTTTCTTTTTCAGGATAATCAACTGCTGTGATATCAATTAATTGTCTGAATCTACACTTGTCATTTGTTTTTAGATATAAAATTACAGAACTTAGGTCTTTAATATCAATTTCAATAAAAAGTTGACCAAAATTAATTTTGGAATTTTTTATTGTTTTCATTAAACCTAAATTTACTGCTTTTTCTAAATCATTAACAGTTATTGGCATTGTTTTATCTTTCTAATTTGCCTTCTCTTCTAATTTTTTTTTGTAACTGCAAAATTCCATAAAGCAAGGCTTCTGCTGAAGGTGGACAGCCTGGTACATAAATATCTACTGGAACAATACGGTCACAGCCTCTTACTACTGAATAAGAATAGTGATAGTAACCACCTCCATTTGCACAACTACCCATCGATACAACGTATCGAGGTTCTGGCATTTGGTCATAAACTTTTCTTAATGGTGCAGCCATTTTGTTCGTTAATGTTCCTGCTACTATCATCACATCTGATTGTCTAGGAGAAGCTCTTGGTGCAGCTCCAAACCTTTCTAAATCATATCTTGGCATAGATGTTTGCATCATCTCTACAGCACAGCAAGCTAGACCAAAAGTCATCCAATGCAAAGATCCTGTTCTAGCCCAGTTAATTAAATTTTCAGAAGATGTTGTTATGAATCCTTTTTCACTAAAATCTTTTGCTATTTTTTTAAATTCATCAGGTATTTTTTCTTCATTTTGTTTTAAACTTATCATTTTAATCCCAATCCAAAGCTCCTTTTTTCCATTCGTATATAAAACCAACAGTAAGTACGAATAAAAAAATCATCATAGACCAAAAACCCAACGCTCCAAGACTTCCTAAAGAAACGGCCCATGGAAACAAAAAAGCAATTTCTAAATCAAAAATAATAAATAAAATCGCCACTAAATAAAATCTAACATCAAATTCAATTCTAGAATCGCTAAAAGCTTCGAAACCACATTCATATGCTGAGAGTTTTTCTGGATCTGGATTCTTGGGTGAAAATAAATAATTTAATACAACGAACCCGACGCTTAAAATTAAAGCTATAAAAAGAAAAATTATAATAGACAAATAGTCTTTTAAAAATTCTGCTAACATTTAATGACTTAATTATACAACTTTTTTTTCCACACTAATATACGACAGATTAGCAAAAAATTTATTCCACAGAGAGCAAAAAATAATGAATTTTGGCGGGAGTGACGGGACTCGAACCCGCGACCTCCTGCGTGACAGGCAGGCGCTCTAACCAACTGAGCTACACCCCCAAA
>MDTE01154598.1_pt1 | contig 33496 bp, 21 predicted proteins | sample 811231 | NCBI WGS metagenome assembly MDTE01 (sample SAMN05326651, study PRJNA326480) | marine metagenome | isolation source: seawater | place: Indian Ocean: Red Sea | collected 2010
CAGCCAGCAACTGCTCCTTGGCCCGGGGGTCACCGAAGCGGTGGAGGTCGTGGTGAGTGGGCTGGCATCCGAAGATCCCCCTGGCGCTATTTGGCTCGACACGAACGATCCGATGCGTCAGGAGCGACGAGCTACGCTGGTCCTACTCTCTGGCGGGCTCGCCGAAGGGGATTCGGTGCCCGACTTCCGCTTGCCCATCATCAACCGGTGCGCAGAGGGCACGTGTACGACGGAGCCCGAGTGTTTTCGGCACTATGATCCTCAGTGGGGTCAGATGCCCATTCTGATCGCGTTCTACACATCTTGGTGACCCATCTGTGGTCTGGAGGTTCCAGATCTTGCAGCGTCGGTGCGAAGCGTCTTTGGTCGGGATGAGGTGGTGATCCTCGCTGTGGCCTGGGAGGAGGGCGTCCAGCGCGCGCTGGAGTATGTGGGTGACACGGGGATTGTCGAGCCGGTAGCGCTGGACCTCAACGGCGTGGATGCGAACTGTTGGGAGATTCCCGAAGGTGAGAGTTCCTTGTATCGCTACTTCAACGATCGGGTGGCCCTGTCCGCTCTCGACAGTCCGTTCCCTTTCCAGATTCTGCTGGCTCCCGACGGTACCCTTGCCTACGCAAGCCGCCTGCACCAGCCGGACGTGATTCTGGCCAGAATCGGTGAGATGCTTCCGTGATCCGTGGTCCTGCTCGCAGTGCGGTCCCGCTCTTCGCCGTTGCCATGACCCTTTGCGTGCTGTTGTCCTGTAGGGACAGGCCCAACGAGGGAACGGAGCCTGGGGACTGCAGCGACCGCGCCGATACGGACTCTGACGGTCTCTTCGACTGTGATGATCCTGACTGTGCGGGTTCGCCCGACTGTGCGGGCGATGACGATGACTCCGCTCCTGAAGACGACGATGGGGACGACGATGACTCGGCTGTCCCGACGTTTGTCGATTTCGAGCTGGGGCCCACGGTGGTGTGTGAAGCGCCGGTTTTGGGGATCGATCGGTTCCGAGAGGAGGGCGCGGACCGTGGCCTGACCATGATCCTCCAGGACCCAGAGGCACTGTGGGGTGCTGCCTCCGAAGGTACCGGTGGCTCTGTGGTGGCGCAGGACATGGACCGGGACGGCGACATGGACATTGTCATCGGGCGGATCGATGGCGCTCCGTGGTTGCTGGAGAATGATGGAAACGGCCAGTTCGTGGAGCACGCGGTCTCGCTGGCCCCGGAGGAGCAGGCGATTCAGCAAGTCTCGGTGTTGTCGGCTCTGGACATCACCGGAGACCGCCTACCTGAGATCGTGTTGTCTGCTGGTGGCTACATGGCCTACTTGCCCAATGAGGGCGCCATGACCTTTGGGCCCCCTGTGCTGGCGTACATCGAAGATGATGGCGCGCAGGTCTACATGACGCAGGTCTGGGGAGATGCGGACAGGGACGGGGACCTGGATGTTGTGCTGCCGGGAACAGGCCCTGTGGGACTGGGACCTGGAGAGGGCCTGGAGCTTGGCGGTCCAGACCGGCTGTTGCTGGGGGAGGACGGCAATTGGTCCCTCGCCCTGGAGCTCATTGTTGCCGAGGAGGGGTCACGGACGCAGGTGGCGTTGTTCACCGACCGTGATGCTGATGGTGATCCGGACCTCTTTATTCCCGCCGACCTGGGGCCGCCCTCGGGCTTCTACAGGAACGATGGCAACGATCCGGCCGGAGTTCCCATCTTCATTGAGGATGCTGCAGCGATTGGAGCGGACTTGGTGATGGCGGCCATGGGGATCGACTCTGCTGACCTCAACCAGGACGGTGTCCTCGACTACTGCATCACTGATGTGGGCCGCCCAAAGTGTCTGCTCTCGGACTCTTCGGGACTCTGGTTCGAGGCTGGGCTCGCACTGGGGATTCTGCCTGAGGTGGAGGTTGGGTTCGACGGCACCATTGGTTGGGGTTTGAACCTTGCCGATCTGGACAACGATGGTTTTCTGGAGCTAGTGCAGGCCAGCGGACCAGACCAGGGCGCCGTGCTAGAGGGCCAGCTGGAATACCCGGACTTGCTGTGGCACGGCCAGCCCGATGGGACCTTTGTGGATGTCTCGGCCTTAGTGGGCTTTGACGACCTCGCGGTCAACTACGGGATGGTGACGGCCGACTTCAATGGTGATGGCTACCTGGACCTGCTCGTCACAGGTCCCCAGCATCGGCCTAGCTTGTACATGAACCAGTGTGGGGCGGAGGCTTGGTTACTCGTTGAACTGGAAGGGCTCGCTGGGAACACCGAGGCCATGGGAGCGTGGGTCGAGGTGGTCGTGGGTGCGACCACACGGATCCGGGAGGTCTACAACCTGAGGACTCAGAGCCAGACACCATCGCGGGTGCACTTTGGGCTGGGGGATGTGGACACCGTGGACCTGCTCCGTGTCCGTTGGCCCGATGGCACCGTGACCGAGCGCGCCAATGTGGATACTCGACGGGTCATTGTGGCCAGCCACCCTCAGCGGGAGGACTGACCCCTGTTGCTATTCGGTAGGGCTTCTTTGCTCGACCCAATTCCAGAGAGACTTTCCTTCGAGCACCGTGTCTCTGGGTTGACCCGTTCGTGCTGTCCGGAGAATGGCTTCGGCGAGGACAGGCACCGAAATGGGCTGCAGATGTGCGAGCCCGAAGGCTCGGGTGAAGAGTCCCAAGCCCGGCGGAGGGCGGTGGCCCTCCCCATCAAAGGACGAGGGGCGAAAGATCGTCCAGTGGGCTCCGCTTTGGCGGACCAAGTCCTCGGCTTCCGCCTTTGCCTTTAGGTAGGCCCCCATGGGTCGCCCGGCCCCGGTGGAGCTCAACAGCACGATGTGCTCGATGCCTTGACGCTTCGCTCCGGCGACCAGTGTTCGGGTGGTGCCGATGTCGCTGGTCTCATAGGTGTCTCCGCTCGAGAATCGTTTTCGCATGGTGCCGATGAGCTGGACGATGGTGGAACAACCCTCCAGCGCAGCGTCGAGCGCTTGGCTGTCCTCCAGGTCGAGGACGGCGGCCTGGCTCTCCGGGGTTTGCTTGTGGGCAGACTGGGGTCGCACGTGGGGAACAATGTCCTGTCCCAGGTCCACGGCTCGTCTCACCACGTGGCGTCCCACGGCTCCGGTGGCGCCGGCAATGAACAAGCGACGTGCTCCAACTGAACTCACGATAGGGCTCCTCTTCTCAGCGAGGTTAGGATGGTGTTCCGAAGTCCGGAACCCCGATGCTCCGAATCCGCCCTCTGCTTTTCGTCCCCCTGTTTGTGTTGGCCCTGAGCCTGGGGGCCTGTCGTGGCCCGGGAGAACCGAGTGACGATGTAGACCAAGCTCCTGTTCTCTCTCCGCCTATGGGCGAGGCTTCGAGTCGATCCTCAGTGGCTGGTGATCCGTGGGGAAGCGCCTTAGCGGCCTACGAGGCCGGAGATTACGGGGCTGCTCTTCAGGCGATCGGTGAGGCACCCGGGCTGGACTCCGATACCCGGCTACGAGTCTCCCACGCCTCTCTACTGCTCTTTGCACGGCGCTTCGATGAAGCCAAATCCATCGTCGACACGATCGCCGATGACCCGCGGGCTCGGGCCGGTGTGCGTGTGGTTCGGGCACACCTACGCATTAACACTCAGGACTATGAGAGCGCTCGCGAGCTGGCAGGCGAAGTGGCCTCTGGCCCCGTTGCATCTGGAGTTGGTGCGCCGCCCGGCTATGGCGTGTTTATCCACGAACTCGCCTGTTTGGCGATGGCCTGGTCGGAAGCCAATCAAAACGAACATGTGCGAGCGATTCGGTGGTTCGATCGAATTCTTGATCGGCAGGCGGATGATCTTCTGGGCCTTCTGGGGCGCGGGAACTCTCTGATTGCTCTCAACTTGCTGCAAGAGGCCCAGGAGACCCTGAGGCGGGTGTTGGCGGTTCACCCGACCAACCCCTACGCACTGGCAGAGCTAGGCATGGTCCACTTGAAGTTGGGAGATGAGGAGGCTGCTGAGACGCATTTCCAGAAGGCTCTCGAGAAGGATGACGCGCGCTACACCTGTCCGCACGAAGGCCTTGGGCTCTTGTACTTGCGTCAGGGCCGCAAGGACCAAGCGAGAGATCATCTGGAGAGAGCGATCCGCATCAACCCAGACATCGAGTACAAGAAGTACAACGGATTGGCGCGCATCTATCTCGAAGAGGGCAACGTCGCGGAGGCTGAGCGGTTGCTAGAGAAGTCGATCGCCAACTTCCCTCATGACGCCGAGGCACGGGCGTTGCTCAAGGAGCTGAGAGGCTCGTCCCCCTAGCGGTTCTGCAGGTTCATGCCGCAGATGGCGCGGGCCAGTGCGACTCTCTCTGGGGCCGGCTCGGCTAGCCCTGCATCTTGTCGTGTGATGTGGAGACGTCCGTGAAGATCACAGGCTAGACGGTGGATCAGTTGGTGGTATCGAGGGAGGCCCGACTTGCTTAGGCTTCGCTCTTTCCAGGCCTTGAGGGCTTGGTGCACCTGCTCTTCCGCCTCGGCGTGCCTGGATTCCCGGATGGCCAGCTCCGCCAGGCCCAGGCGAGGGCCTGCTGCCGCTGGGGTTGAACTGGCCGCTGTCTCGAAGCTTTGTTTCGCATCCTCTGGACGGCTGAGATCCAGCAAAAAGAGCCCTCGGAGTGTCCAGTACTCCACTCTGTCGGTCGACTGGAGTGCAGTTTCGATGCTCGAGAGCGCCTCATCGAGCTTGCCTGACTCGTAGAGCACGAGAGCATCGAGGTGGCTCCGGTCGCTGGTGTGGACTTCCTGCTCGGAGCTCTCGAGGTCTCCCAGGGTCGCATAGAGCTGGCCTAGGCTCTGGTATGCGCATCCCCAGTGGGACCCGTCCGTGCGCACAGCCGCGTCCTTGAACATTTTCTCGGCTAGATCGTAGCGGCCGGTTTGGAGATAGGCGCGGCCCAGCACGTTGCGAGCCCGCCCCGCCTCTTCCTCGTTCGAGCGGTCTGTGGCCACCGCTAGCGCCTGAGCACCCACCCGCTCAGCCTGACCGTAGCGCTTTAGGAGGAGCAGACCTTCGCCCAGTCGATTCAGCCCCTCGATGTGGTCCGGCTGGAGCTCGACGAGGCGTTGCCAGCTTTGGACCGCCCGCTCATCGTCCAGATTCTCCATGAGAAACGCGAAGAGGCGTAGGGAGGCGAGATTGGTGGGGTTGGCGGCGATCGATTTCTCCAGAAGCGCGACGGCACGTTCTACGGGCTCGCGCAGGTTTCCATCGTCGAGGGTGGCTGGTGTTCCTCCGTCAGCTGGGCTGGAAAAGGCCTCCGGTGGTGCGTAGCGGGCGTGCAGCAAGGCGAGGGCGAGGTACACGGTGTCGGAGTTGTTGGGGTCGTCGACTAGCAGCCTCTCAAGGCGAGCCGTGGCGCCGCGAAAGCGGGCAACATCCATGTCTCCGGTACTCTCCGGAGCCAGCAGTGCAGTGGCCGCGGACATGGCTTCGTCCTCAGTGGGCCCTGTGTAGCTGGATGTGGGGATGGTGACAGTGTCCAGAGGCGGCTGCACGGCGTCACTTGGGGATTGAAGAGGATGTGGATCTTCAGTGGTCTCGCAGCCCACTAGACTGAGGCCTAGGACCAGGCTCGCGGTCATGGTGATCGGACGAACAAGCCGGGTCATGGTGTTCTCTCCCGTCACCGTTGGCTGTTGCCTCCGGCGCCTTCTCCGCCAGGAACGATCAGGATGTTCAGCCTAGCCGCCATCCCCACTGGACGGTACTTTCTCGCCGCTGACGTTATGTTGCCTAGTGTGAGACATCCTCTACCTCTCCTGGCCATTGCTCTGGTGCTGCAGCTGTCCGCTGTTGACCGAGCTTGGGCCCACGCCGGGGCTTTGCCCCAGACGATCGATGTCTTCCCTCTTCCGGGTCACGAGGTCGCAGAGGGGCTCGAGACGACCTTTGGCCTGTTGCTGTCTCCAGATGGACAAGAGTTCCAGTGGCTCTGCCACGAAGCGATCACGGCCGACCTGGTGTTCGTCACTCCGGAGTATTTGCGCAATCAAGACGGTGTCATTCTTGCGGTGACTGGCCTGCTCTCTGAGGGTCTGCTGGACCCGGAGCAGTCCCTCTATAGGTCTACTGATGGCTGTAGTTGGTCGGGCGTGGAAGGGATGGGCGGAAGGCTTGTCTCTTCGGCAGCTTTCCATCCCGAAGACGGAGAGGTCGCTCTGGCGGTTCTGGGCGCCACGGGCCTAGAGGCTGACAATGGCATCTGGCGTTCCAGTGATTCGGGGCTCACCTGGGCAGACACCGGTGTCGATGGTGGGTCCCGCCTGTTTCGAGATGTTCGTTTTTCGGATCGCTCAGGATCCGTCGCTTGGGCAATCGCTGTCTGGTTCGACCCATTGCAGAGTTGGGTCTACCGCAGTCTTGATGGCGGGGTGACCTGGGAAGTTCATACTCTGGACTTTGCGGTGGGGGGCCGTGTGCAGACGACTGTTGAGGTGGCTGCAGCCTCTTCTGATGGTCTGAGGGTCTGGCTTCGGGTTGCGACTGCCACGTCTGACTACCTCTTGGCGAGCACAGACGGTGGCGAGACCTTTGAGGAGGTGCTTGCCGTCGAAGGGCTGATTCACGATGTCGCCTTGGCGCCCGGAGACACGCTTTGGGTCTCCACGGAGGCCTCGGGTCTGCTGCGCTCCCATGACGGAGTGAACTTCGAGCCCGTTGCTGATGCCCCGCGTACGTATGGGATCGCGGCGGACGATCGGGGTTTGCTCGTCGCGGTCGACATCGAAGCACATGACTTTGCGCTGGCGCTCAGTGCGGATGGTGAGCTCTTTGCGCCGCTCCTTGGCGTGGACGCAACTGTTGGTCCATGGGCCTGTGCGCCTGGAACCCGTTCTGCGGAGATCTGTGATCCCCTTTGGCCTTATGTCGCGGCTCAGTTGGGGCTCGGGGACTATCCCAGCGAGGTGGCCCCGTGGAGTGGCCTTGATGTGGATGAGGACGGCGCCCCATCGGGCTGTGGCTGTGCCGGCACGGTCTCAAGTGATTCCGGCGGGCGGCAGCCGAGGGGAGTGGGTTGGTTGACCCTCCTCTTGGTAGGGCTGTCGGCTGGAGTCGCTCGTCGAAGCGTGGCCCGGTGACAGCTACTGGCACGCGGCGGGGATCTTGATGCCTTTGGCCTTGTAGATTTCTTGTGCGTCGTGAAGGGCGTTCTTGAAGTTGTCGAGATCGTTCCCGCACTGCTCTTCCATGCTGTTGCCCGTGTAACTGCGGGCGATGCGGCATGTGTCGGCATGGTCGTAGCCGGCCACTTGTTCTCCCTTGGCCCTCATGGCCACGGCGCAGACGCAGTCCATGTAGTCCTGACAGGCCACTCCCTTGCCTTCCGGCTTGCCACCGGGTCCCCGCTGACCCTCGGGTGCTGGCTCCGTCCAGCCTCCGGGCGGTGGTCCTGGACCTCCGGGAGGTCCTGGTCCGAAGGGCCCCTCTCCCTCCGCGAACTCAGGAGGGGCGTCGTTGGAGTCGCCTTCGGAATCGCCTTCTGCTGGGCCTTCCGCGTCTTCGCACTCCGATGAGGACCAGCAGTCTGTGTCGTCGCAGTCGGTAGCGCGGTCACCGTCATTGTCTAGCTGGTCGCTACAGGCGAGCTCTACAGTCGCGGACCCCACAGCTTTGGGACCCGTGCTCTCTGCGCTGCCCTGTCCCTCAGGAGTCGCTTTGGAGTCGCCGGCGTCTGCCGTCTCCGCTGCCCCAGCCGGCTCATTGGCCGTGGTAGAGCCGGAGTCATCGTCTCCCTGCTCAGCAGCGACGTCTTTCTGGGGTGTCTCGGGAGTCGCTGCTTGGTCTTGTGGCTCGGCTGGAGCCGGCTCTTGGCTTGTAGCGGGCGTTCCCGGCGATTCATTCGCTTGAGTCGGGGGAGTAGGTAGGGCTTCAGTGCCGGCTTCGCTGCATCCGAATGCAATGATGACCAGCAACAGACTCAGGCCGAGAGATCGTGGGTCGGGACGTGTGTGCATGGGCCCGCAGTATAGGGTGCTTACCGGGTCCGGTGCAGCCGCCGGGACTCATTGCCGTACGAGAGCGGCGGAGCGGACCCTCCAGAGGGGGGGGCAACACTGCCGTTCGATTGGTGACGAAGCGTGCTCAGGGGGAGCTGTAGCGCGGATGCAGCAGCGTGATTTGCCGGCGAACTGGGAGGTTGGTCGCCTCCGTGGCGGTGCCATCTGGCCACCGCACCCTAAGTTGGTCGATCGTTTCCGCATCGCCGAGACCAAAGTGAAGCCGGGAGGGGCTTTGACCCACAGACCGCAGGTTGTAGAGCTCACGAACCTGGGTCTGATTGTTAGCAGTCACCTCGACACGAGCGCCGTATGCCTCAGCATTCTCGGCTGGGCCCACCAGCTCGATTTCGCTCCATGCGCCAGCAGCACAGGGGTTCATCCACAGCTTGGGCCGACCAGCGTCAGGCACAATGATCAAGTCTCGGGCTCCGTTGCCGTCGAAGTCGGCTGCTGCCATTCCGTAGTGGGCGGTCAGATCGCCAAAGCCTAGCTCCTGGGTTCGCTCCGTGAACGAGCCATCCGCGTTGCCCTCCCACAGTGCGTCGGGCTGGAAGGTGCAGGGGCAGTACCATGTGCTGTCAGGGTCGCGGGGTGGGGTGGGGCCCGCCACGGCAGCAAGGTCTAAGTCACCATCATGGTCGAAGTCGAGTAGCTCGACGGACCAGCCGAACCATTGGCAAAAAAGGTCTGCCCCTCCCCCCTGATTCATGCACCACTGATCGCAGTCTGGATCATCACAGTCCACGAGGCTGTCGTTGTCGTTGTCGATGCCATCCTCGCAGTTGGGGCATCCGTCGGGCTGACAGTCCAGTCCTGCCTCGTTGCTTTCATTGTCGCCAGGGCTGTCTCCGCCGGGGTCTCCTCCACCAGGCTGTGCGCCTCCGCCCATGTCGGGATGCAGCGCTTCCTCACTCCAGTCGGGGTGTGCTTCTAGGTCCGGGACGAGCCCCAAGGCCAAGCCTGACTCGATGTAGCCCGCGCCCTCATCACTGAGAAGACAGTAGATGTAGTCGTCGCTCATGCAGTAGTCGACCAAGCCATCTGCGTTCATGTCGGCCGCGCCCAGCCCCATGGCGGAAAAACGGAGGTCAGCGCTGACCTCCGGCGCGTCATTCTCGAAGACAGGCTGCCCCAGAGAGTCCAGGCCGTCGTTCCTGTAAAAAGCTGTGGGGGGCATCGGGGCTTGCGGGCGGTCTGAGGTGATGAGCACGTCAAAGTCGCCATCGTTGTCTCGGTCGGTGAATGCCCCAAGGAACGAGAGCCCCGGGACGCCAGCCGGTGACAGCTCATGACTGAGGCGAAAGGCTCCCCCTTCGTTCAGTAGCAAGAGGTCAAAGGTTCCCTCTTGTGGTTGCCCTTGGTGTTGATTGAAGCCCCCTTCAGGCAACGGGTCGAGGCCGGGCAGAATGAGATCTAGGTCCCCATCGCCGTCCGCATCGCCAAACGAGAGGGTGTTGAAGCAGGTCTTGGGGTAGACCTCTTGTGCGAACAGCACCTCAAGGGGCCCGAAGCTCAACTCGCCCAGGTTGTGCGCCAGAAGGACAAGGCCAGGTCCGGTCATGATCACTTCAGGAAGGGAGTCGCCGGTCAGATCCACGGCGGCGTGCGCAGACATGCGCACCCCGAATGTCTCGATAGTGTCCTGAGCTTGGGCGACTTCGGTGAAGTGACCTGTCCCGTCATTGCTGAACAGGTGGGGGAAGCCGGAGGCGCGATACACGAGGAGGTCATCATCGCCGTCCCCGTCTAGATCTTGTGCCACGACCCCCCCTGGAACAACGAAGCAAGAGGTGGGGTCCTCGTCGACTGTCAATTGGATGTCTAGGCCTCTGTTCAGGCCTTCTTCCGTGAAGCGGGCCATGCCCTCCACTGGGTTCGCACAGGAGATCTCCTCGCCGAGCAGGATGTTGTCGCCGGCAGCATCGGCGGTCTCGGGGCTCTCTTGCGAAGTGCAGCCGGTGCTAATCCACAGGATCGTGACGAGGCCTAGGGCCCCCAGAGTAGCCCCCGAGCGACGACTGTGGATGAGGCGAACCGAGGGCATACCGTTGAGGATAGCGCCTCCCTTGCACCGGCGGGCCATGCTAGTGTCGCCCCCGGTTCGGACGTCGCCATCAAGGTCCGTTGGAGGAGCTCATGGGAAGCGAGAAATCCCTCAGGGTTATTGCGGTTGTACTGATCGTTGGCGTGGTTGTCGTCAGCTACATGAAGTGGCAACAGGGCGGTGACGACACGGTCGCTGCAGTAGACGTGACGCCAAGCCCTGCGGCCGGTGCCGTGGCGACGGATCAGGCCCCAGAACCAACCGCTGGGACTGTCGAGCCGGCTCCCGCAAAGGTTCAGGCAGAGGAGATCTCCGAAGGGATCCCTGAGGGAGCGATCAAAGATGGCGAGGACGGTTTTGGGGGCGCTGAGGGCGAGGCGCCTGAGCTGGACCCGGACCTGCCTGTTGGCGGTGGCTTCGCCCGGGGCGAGCCCGGCAAGGACCTCCAAGTCGTCCCCAAGAGTGCGACCGGCGATCCTCCCGAGGTGTGCTGGACCAACTCGGCGACGCCGGGCTCAGGCGCCTACACAGTCTCGGGGACCGTTTCGTTGGCAGGTGGCCTCCCGACCCCCGCACGAGTGGCCGTGGTCGTGGCCGATAAGGCTCTGAAGGGTTGGACCAACGGCGCCATGCTCAAGGTGTACGGAGCCAAGGCCTCGCCATTGGGGGCCTTTGAGGTGTCCGTGTCTGGCGCCGCTGGTCCGGTCCATGTCTGTGCGGTGGCGAACCCGACCTTCGATGACTTTCAGTCCTTCCTCGTGGCGGGCTGCGCCGCCAAGCCGGTTTCGTCGGCTTCCCGGGGCGTGGATATTGAGTTGATCAAGCAGAAGCAGCAGGTTGTGGTCCTGGGAGGCACGCGCTTCGGCCCCAAGGGGTTCGACGGCGATCGAACCCGACGTCAGATTCAAGGCAAGATCAGCGCACCGGGCATTCAGGCCTCTGGCTTCATTGTGGCGGCCGCCCCGGCGCCGCTGCTCGCGGAGGAGGAGTCGGTGTTGGAGCCTTCTGCGATTCGGGTCGCTGATGGTTCAGGCTCCTTCGCTCTGGACTATTTTTCGTCCCCCAAGGAGCCGCTCCATGTATGCGCCATGGCCTATTCGGGCAAGGGCAAGGTGGAGAGCATCGTGGGTCTTGGCTGCTCGCAGGTGGATGTGCCAAATGTCGCCACGGTGGAAGGTACCGTTGAGATTGCTGATGTCGTCGTGAAGCTTGAGGCTGAGAAGGAAAAGGTGGATGCCCAAGACAAGCAGCACTTTGCGCTGCTGCAGAAGTGTCTTGCCAGTTCGTAAGCGATTATTTCCATTGAGAGATAGGTGAACGAAACGGGGCTCGGGGCTGCCCTACGCGGGTTGAGTTGTGGTCGGTTAAACTGACCGTCGGTTTTTCGCCAATCGGAGAAGATGCATGCGCTCGTTTCTGGTGTTGATTTTGGTTCCTCTGATGGTTGTGGTCTTCGCTGCTTGCGAGGAGGAGCGGGTAGAGGGGCAGTTCACTGCGGATTGCACCGATGGTGCGGACAACGACGAAGACGGCCTCTTTGACTGTGCCGATGACAGTTGCTCTGGATCTCCGGATTGCGCTTCTGCCGGTGATGACGACGACACGGGCGACGACGACACGGGTGACGACGACACGGGCGATGACGACCCGGGTGATGACGATGACTCGGGCCATCAGCACGATGATGACGACATGCCCCATGACGATGACGACTCGGCGCACGATGACGACGACTCGGCGCACGATGACGACGACTCGGGCGATGATGGACCCGATGATGACGACACCGGCGATGACGACACCGGCGACGACGATACGGGCGACGCTGGGGACGACGACGATACGGGCGACGCTGGGGACGACGACGATACGGGGGACACTGGGGACGATGACGACACTGGTGATGACGACACTGGTGATGACGACACTGGTGATGACGACGATGGCGACTCGACCTTCGCACAGCAGGGCCCCCCGGACGATGTTCCCGTGAACATCCCGGCCTCTGGCTCGGCCTCGTCGACGCTGGTCGTCGAAGACGTGTTGCCCGATGGTGGGGCGGATGGAGACCCCACTCCGCTCCAGAGTGTCTCAGTCACGGTGAACATTACGCACCCCAACGTGGGAGATCTCACGCTGACGCTCAACCATCCTGGTGCTGGAGACATAGTTCTCAGCGATCAAAGTGGGGGCGACGGTGACAACTACACGAGTACTGTCTTTGTTCAGGACTGTGATGACTGTGACACCATCGCTCAGACCAGCGCGGCGGCCCCCCCTTACACGGGCACGTTCTTGCCCCAAGACGGGTTTGGCGGCCTGGGCGGCTTTGACCTCAACGCCACCTGGACGCTGACCGTCGTCAATGCTGGCTCAGAGGTCGGAACCATCGACAGCTGGTACATCGACGGAGAGCTCACACCGCCGTCGCCCTGAGCGGGCGGGCGTCGAGTCGCGGTGGTCTGCCGCACTTCTAAGTCCTCAGGGGACCTCGTCGGTGGGCTCTTCCAGCGGAGCGAGGCCACACCATAGGCCGACTGATTCACCGTTGATGCTGACGAGGCCACAGCTGTCGCAGTTGGTCTCCCCGTCATAGGCGATCGAGCCAAGCCAGGTGACGGGCCCGTCGGTACTCTCTCTTGCTTCCACTGTGATGGAGCCGCTTGCTGGTTCCAGGTAGCAGCCAGTCTTTGCGAACTCGCCGGTGTCCTCGTCGACGCCAAAGGCGTAGGACCAGGACAGCAAATCGGCGACTGCATGCCAGGGTTGGCTTGATGGATTGGCTGTCGCCGATCCCGTGGCCGTGAAGGTCTCTTCCTCGCGATCACAGGATTCCTCACCACCTCCCTGACAGGTGATGAGTGTGTGGGTGACCGTCAGGTCCAGCTGTGTGTGTGTGTCCCGCAGGTGCTTGGGCAGCGCTGTGGGGGCGTTGTTGCTACTGACCAACAGGCTGATCTCCACGGCGCCCCACTCATCGCCCGCCTGAACCTCATCGTCGGTGTCGATGGCATCGGAGGTCATGGCGACGCTGCCATTCAGGGTCATCCACCCCGGCTCCGCGCCTGCTTCATCCCAATGGAGAGCGAAGTCGTCAGCGACGAGATCTTGTCCGCTAAGAGAGCCAGACCAGGCGGGGTCTGTTGGCTGATAGGCCGTGCTGTATTCGGAAAAGGCTGCCGAACCCTCTGCGTTTCCTGCGTCGTGGCTACAGGGGCCCGAGAATGTGGCTACTGCTTCATCCGTGGTGACCGTGACCTCGTCACGCGAGGTTACGGTTCGAGATTGCGAGGTGTTCTCTTCGAGCGGGCACGTGGCGGTGCTCTGTTCACGCACGACGGTCTGAAGGTTGTCGACGAGATCGGCGTAGAAGGAGTAGGAGATGACGCTCACAGCCCACAGAAGCGCATCGCAGTCCTTGTGGCCATCGCCGTCCGTGTCGAGCTCAAACGTGGCGACGGTGCCGTCGCAGTCGTTGTCGATTCCGTCACAGAGCTCGGTTCCCTCGGGGTGGACATCCGCGTCGGAGTCATCGCAATCATCGAGTGCTGTCCAGCCGTCACCATCGGAGTCTTGGCTGGTGTCGTCATCGCCTAGGTCGTCGTCGTCCGCCGTATCGTCATCGCCTAGGTCGTCGTCGTCGGTTGGGGGCCGGTCTCCGCAACCAGAGATGAGAACAAGGAGAAAGGGGGTTCCCAGGACAAGGAGCAGGAGAATTCCTGCGAAGGCGGGCCAGGCTGTGGGGTTGGATTTCATGGGATCGCTGGGCTCTTCCCATCACTCTAGCCCGAATCCGCACCGCCCTCGTCAGGAGTCCATGAAGCAGGCTTGCAGCATGGCAAAGTGCGCCTTCTCGTGGGCGGTGAGTGGCACGGAGTTGCCAGCGTCGAGCTGGATCTCAATGTCTCGCAGGGCTGGAGCCGTCCCCTCTCTCGGGAATGGGAAGAGCGTGCAGCCTGCCCCGGACAGGGTGTCCACGTCTTGGGTTGTCTTTCCGGCTGGGGGCAAGGCGATGGCGCAGATCCAAAGGGGCTCGCCAGGGGCAGCGAGATAGCTGAGAGAGAACTCTTCATCGGCCCGGATCGCGGTGACTACACGGGGGTCTTCTGCGACGTCTTGGCCGCTCAGTACGTCAATGGGTGCCGCGGCAACGAAGAAGCCTCCGGGGCCCTTCTCGGCCATCTTCACCCGGCCGGAGATGTTCCGCCGAACTCTCTTGCCTTGGGTGGGCCGGTCGTCGAAACGATCGAGGCCGATCAGCCCCAGCTTTTGTCCTCCAGGCTTCAGCACGATGTCGGTAGCGACGGCTAGCTTGCCTGCCTTCACCTGCGCGGGGTGGCAGCCGAAGTGGCCGAAGTACTCGATGCCGGCTAGGTCAGTGGGGACCACAGCACAGATCCAAAGCTGCTCAACCGGTGCCTTGAACGACATCTTGTAGTTGGGGCCCTGGGTCCTCGTTGTCCCATAGACGCGGAGCACCCGATCCGGCTCCAGAGTGTCCACTCGCTGGTCCATGGCCATGACGATGTAGGCGCCCCCCCCTTCTCTAGCGGCACCGGCTGGGAGGCTGAGGACACCGGTCACTTGGAAGTCTTCGGTTCCCCCCTCGATTGGCAGGATGCAGGATTCCGAGGCATTGGGGCCTGCATTCACGGGGCGATCGGGCCCGTCTCCAGGCCCGCCGTCGGGCCAGTTCTCGTCGGGACCCTGGCCTGGACCTCCTTGCCAGTTCTCGTCGGGTTGGAGCCCTGGCTGCCCAGGCCCCCGTCCATCGGGGCCTGGGCCACGAGGGTCTCCAGGACCCTGAGCACGGTTGGCTTGGTCGGGTTTGTTGGCAGGATCAAAGGGATATTCGTCGGGATGCAGGAAGCGCGTGGGCTCTTCAGCCTTCGAGGTGTCTCGTACTTCCCGGTCGCTCGCGCAGCCGCTGCTGATAGTCAGTAGACAGAGAGCAGCGATCATCACAAAGCTCGTTGCTGCTGGGCCGTGCGAGTGTGTCTGTTCAGTGGTGTGGGCCAAAGGTGTCACGGGTCCGCCAGGAGGAGTCGCAGCGAAAAACTGTGCTCGTTGGGAAAGGATACCAGCGCCTCCGGGCCTGTTTCGGCCCGCATGCGGGAGCGGGAGGTGGGGTGTATGGTCGAATCAGGTCATGCAAGCCCCATCCCCCCCGTTGTCTGCCTGGCTGCCTCTGGTCTGGTCCGTCGTGGTCCTCTGCGCTTGCGGGGCGCCGGCGGACGACGACGACAGCGCTTCTTGCTGTGAGGACTCAGGCGTAGTCCCCGAGCAGCGTGAGGTTGGTGTGGAGTCCTCGGACGTTGTGGTGTGTTCGGACCCGGGCGCTCGAGCACTGGGGCCCATGTATTCGGCTCAGGCAGGTCCCGACTTCGAGCAGCAGCAGGGATGGACGCCCACAGCTGAGGATCTGCCCTCCGGGCTCGCTGTAGCTGACTTCGATGGCGACGGGCGGGCCGATGTGTTTTGGCCTACAGGGCTGTTTCTGACCCAGGAGGACGGGACCCTCTCCAACGTCACGTCGAGTCACCTGGCTGACTTCGGTTACGACATCGAGGGGTTGAGCGCAGCGGACTACGACGGTGACGGCGACCACGACGTGCTGGCGACGGGATTCAATGGCTTTCGGCTGTTGGAGAATGATGGCAGCGGCGTGTTTACCAACGTCACTGCGTCTGCGGGGTTAGATGCAGCGCCTTTGAACACTGGTACCAGTGCCTGGGCGGACTACGATCTCGATGGTGACCTGGATCTGGCGGTGATGGTCTTGGAGTCGCTGGATCCCGAAGGCGAGAGCCTGGAGGCGATCATCGAGGGCACGATGCCCGCTGGACTGGAGAGCCGTCTCTACGAGAATCAGGGGGATGGGACCTTTGTCCATCGAGTGGACCTCCTGCCTCCCGCGGCGAATCAGGGCTACACCTGCGCTGGCGGCTGGCATGACGTGGATGCTGACGGGCGGCTCGATCTCTATCTCGTCAATGACTTTGGGCCTCAGGTGCAAGGCAACCGATTGCTGAGGAATACGGAGGATGGTTTCACGGATGTCAGCCAGTCTCTGGCACTGGATGTGGAGATCTACGGGATGGGCCTGGGTATGGGCGACCTCAATGGTGATGGGGTTCCCGACTTCTTGGCGACCAGCTGGGAAGACATCGCGCTGTTGGAGAGCAGTGTAGACGGCACTTGGTATCGGTCGGAGCTGGCACGCGGTGTGGTGCTAGGACCCGATCAGCATGCCTCCTGGGGCGCACACCTGGTGGACATGGACAACGATACGGATCTGGATGCTCTGGTGGCATTCGGGAACCTGCCCGATCACGGCGCCGAAGAGAGCCAGCAGATTGAAGAGGGCCTGGGGCTCGTGAACACCCCTGGCCAGCCCGATGCCCTGTTCATTCAGCGGGAGGATGGGGGCTTCTTCGATAGCGCCTCTTCGTGGAACCTCGATGATGATCGGGATGGCTACAGCATCGTGCCGGTTGATCTCAACGGTGACGGTTGGCTCGATGCGGTGAAGTCCGATCGGATCTGGCTGAGTCGGTGCGGAGATGCCTCTTGGATTCGAGTCGTACTCTGGGGGCCGTCGCCCAATCACTTCGCTGTGGGGGCTCGTGTCACTGTCGAGGCTGATGGCCGGAGCCAACATCGCTGGGTGGTCGCCGGTAGTACCGGTCACGGAAGCTCTATGCCTCCGGAGGCTCACTTTGGCCTGGCTACTGCGGAGCGAGTCGACCGAATCACCGTGACCTGGCCTGATGGCGCGGTGAGTGTGGTCGAGGGCCTAGAAGCTCGGCGAGTGGTGCGTCTTGTTCGAGAAGACGCGAGCCTAGAGCCGCCTCCGCTGCCGCTGCCCAGCTTGTTTTGACGGGGGGCTGGCCTGGTCTTTCATCGGTTTGCTTAGGCTCGTTGGGCTGGCGTTGGGTTTGCGCGGCCAAGATCCCCCGTGCAGACTGCTCTTGAGGTGGTCGTCCTTGGAATACTGAGCATCGTTCTCGGTTGGATCTGGACCCAGTATCTGCCCGGGTACTTCTTGAGCCGGGCGCTGGTTCCTGGGTTGCAGGGCTACGCGCGCCATGGGCTGGCGCTTGTGTGCGGCTTCTCCACGGTTCCGCTGGTCATCTTCCTGGCCACTGTCTGGCTGGAAATCCCCATGGATGCCCCGGTGATTCTCGGTGCGGCGACGGTAATCAATGCCGTGGGGTTTGCGACTGTCGTCCGTGGTGCCGGTGGCCTTCGATCCTCCCGTGGCTTGTTCCCCGACATTCAGTGGACCGAGGTGGCGACACTCGCTGTTGCGTGGCTCGTGATTGCTCTCTACATCCTCTTTGGCTTGCGCTCGTTGGATGGTGGCGACGTCTTCTCGACCGTGCACCACTGCTTGTACGTCATCGTGATGCACACCATCGGCAACGACGCGACTCATTCGCTCCCTCTCTACGACGGGATTTCGGACCAGCCTATCCATTATCTGGTCCAGCATCCGACGGTGAACTTCAATGGTCTGGCTTCACTCTTTTATGAGCAGAGATTGGGCAATGCTCCGATCCTAGCACCCGCTGTAGCCCTCTTTGGCACTGCTGGCTGGTACCTGACGACAGTCTCGGCCTCTCTGATTGTGGGGCTGTGCACGTGGTTGGCGGCTCGGGAGTTGGGCGCTCGTCCAGCGGCCGCAACGTTTTCAGCTGCTCTGTTCGTCTACGGCACCCATGTCTTCCTGGCGTACTTCGTCAACGAAAACCTGTACGCAGTGGCTTTGGTTGCTTTCCTCTTGTGGCTCGCTCTGCGCTCCCGAATGGAGTGGGGTGTGGTCGTGTTGGTCGGGATCACTGCCGGGCATCTCGTGGGGGTCCGCTACACCTCGTCCCTGTTTTGGCCGGCGATTGCCGCTTCAGTCTTTTGGCAGCAGGGACACACCCGAGACCGGTTCTTGCGCTTCGGGGTGGCGTTTGCGCTGGCGCTCGCAGCCGTCGCGCCGTGGCTCTATGTGAACTACATCATGTTGGGTCACCCCATCGATCATCCGAAGATTCACGAGGAGTCGACGGGTCGAGTGGCCATGAACACCTTCCTCGGGGTGAGCTTCTCGTTCCGGCCGCTGAACTGGCCGTTCACTGATGCCATCGTTCGCACAGCATGGAACCCCCTGCCGTCGTTCCTGTGGATCCCGCTTTGGGTGGGTGTGTGTTTCGGTCAGCTTGCGCTTGCTCTGAGCCTGTTGGGTGCGCGCGATGTCTTGCGACAACGTCGTGCGCTGTTCCTCTTGTTGCTGTTTGCCGTTCCCCATTGCTTCGCCATGGGCCTGCTCGAGTGGTTGGATTGGGAGCAGGTGACCTATGCTGTTCCCGGTCTTGTGCCACTGGCAGTCCTCTGGGCCGTGGGGCTCGAGGGTGTCCTGGACCCGAGCCGGGGGCGGAAGCAGGCCATGCTCTGTCTGGTGCTTCTCCTCGGCATTGGTGGGCTCAGTCGAGCCGGCCGGAGTCTGGAGTTTCCGGTGGACACGCGGCTTCTGGAGCCTGAGCACTGGCAAGACCCCCCGCCTATGGATGCGGGCACCAAGTCCGTTGGCGACCGCCTCATGTCCCTTTCGGTCTTCCCGCCCAGGCCGATTTTTCGGACCACTTTTGCCCGTTCTGCTTTGGGTTCTTTTGCCCATGCAGGTCTCCAGCCAGCGCTCCCGCTGGTGGGTGATCTACCGGCATATCCCAGCGGTCAGGTAGCTCTTCTTGCTGGCTACGCTGCCGAGGAGGCTTCTCGGTATCGATTCGCAATGGAGGGGGGTGATCTGCGGAAACCCGACGAACCAATTCGTACCAGTCTCGGTCTGCACCTGGTGTCGCTCCAGTTGCCGGCTGAATCAGTCGAAGTGTCCATCTTGTGGCGCCAGGGGTCTTACGACATCAACATCGTGCCGGTCGGGGAGTCGGTTGGCTTGAAGGACTTCTCGTTCTGGCTGCACCCCTGGTACCCGCCTACTCGAATTATTCGCGTGAAGCAGGGGGGCGAGGCGATTCCGAGCCTGCGAGTCTTGGAGTATGGCGGCTCTCGTGACGAAGGAGAGAGACGGTACATGGTGACCAACTATCCAGAAGACCGGCTGGATGTGGTGACTCTGCCGTATCGGGTCGAGCCTGGGGATGAGCCCGTGTACTGTGGGCTGTTTCTCTTCAGCTACGGGGTCGAGCCAGATCGCATTGAGACCCTGGTGCTCTCAGGTGGCCATGATCAGAGCTGGGATGGGAGCCTGACTGGCACCATTACGCTTCCGCAAAACATACTGGCAGACAAGCTCGTGCTATTTGCTGAGCCGTACTGCAGTGACCACGTGCCTCAATATGGAGATCGCTACTCTGTGATCGAGGGCCCCTTCGTGGATGGGCAGTTGCTGGAGTTTCGGTTGGACCGACACTGGTGATGCTGGGGCTTGCAGGTTTGGTCGCAGCGGCCTGTACCTGGCTATGGGTGCAGTACCTGCCTGGCTATGTCATCAGTCGATTGCTCGTGCCCGATGCTCGGGGCCTGGCTCGTCACGGTCTGGCTCTCCTTGTGGGCTTCTCGGTTGTTCCCCTGGGGCTGTTTCTGCTTGGAGCGTTGGTGGCCCAGGCCCTCAGCTCGACCTTCCTCTGGGTCTCAGCTTCGGTCATCAATCTGGCGGGGCTCGGGCTGGTGTTCCGAGAGGGGGGACGCCCCTTCTCTGACCTGGGGCGTCGCGATTGCCTTCAGGTCGTCGCGGTGGGGTTTTCTAGCGCCCTGTTCATCCTCCTGGGGATTCGGGGGATCGACGCAGGAGATGTGCTGACTACGATTCAGCATTGTCTCTATGTCATCGCGCTCCATGGGATCCAGAGCCATCCCAGTGAGTCACTCGCTCTGTACGACCAGATGACCGATGACTTCATGCACTTCTTGATTCATCACGACTCGGCCCACCTGTCGGGGCTGAGTCAGTTGTTGTTCGAGCAGAGAATCGGAAATGTGCCGCTGTTGTCGCCTCCTGTGGCTCTGTACGGAATGAGTGGCTGGTTGATTGCGACGGTGCACGCAACGGTTGTGACGGCGGTCTGTAGCTATCTGGCGATTCGTGCGGCAGGGGCTGCGCCTTGGTCGGCTAGCGTGGCGGCGGGCCTCCTGGTCTGGGCCGGACACGTCCTCTGTGCCTACTTCCTGAATGAGAACTACTTCGCGCTGGCGATGGTCTCCTTCCTCATCTGGGCCGCTTTGAGAGAGAGCTGGTCGGTCGGATGGTTGGTGCTCTGCGGTCTGGTGGCCGGCCATTTGGTGGGAGTGCGTCATACGTCTGTGCTCTTCTTGCCAGGGCTTCTCCTGGCCATCCTCTGGGCTTCTGGCTCCTGGGGCTTACGCGTACGCCGACTAGCGCTGGCTCTAGCCTGTGCCTCGCTGGCAGTGGCACCGTGGCTCTACATCAACACGGTCATGCTGGGGAGCCCGGTCACGCACCCGAAGATTCAGCCAGACTCCGATGGGCGGGTGGTCGAGAATGTGTTCTTCGGCTTTCAGTTCTTGTTCAAGCCCCTCAATTGGCCGTTCACCGACCGGATTGTGCGTACTGTCTGGAACCCTTTTCCCACCTTCTTGTGGTTGCCGTTGTTGGTGACTCGCGCTTTTGGTCAGGTGACGACAGCCATAGGGGTCCTCGGTGTTGGACGGGCTGTGGGCAACCGACGCCTTGTTGCCTTGCTGGCTTTGTTCGCGCTGCCCCATTGGCTTGCGCTGTCGCTGCTCGAGGGGATGGACTGGGAGCAGGTCTCTTACGTCACCCCTGGGCTTGTTCCCTTTGTCGTCCTGGTTGCGTTTGGGCTGGAGAGTCTTGTTGCACGGCGTCGGGTTCTCGTTGGTCTAGTCCTCGCTGCAGTCATCGCTCTGGTTTCCATTCTCCTTCGGGGGGTTGAGTTGCCGACGGATCCGAGGACTCGGGGGCCTCTGGCCGCTGGTGCGTCGTCAGAGATGGACCCGGGCACGCGCTCTGTTGGCGAGCGCTTGACGGGCTTTGCCCCGCTGCCCCAACAGCCGCACTGGCGTCTCGATGGCTTGGCGAGAGATTGGATGAGTCTTGGGGCGGTAGCTCGTTCGGCGGCGGTGCCGGTCAGCGAGCAGTCTGGTCTTCCGATCTATCCGAGCGGTCGAGCAGTCATGCTCTCGGCGTACTACAAGGGAACGGTACGGAGCTATGACTTTGAGGTGGCAGCAGGTCCCCTGCGAACGGCTGCCGACCCCGTGCGAACGGCAGTGTGGCTTCATACCGTGACGCTGCGGCTCAAGGCCGAGAGACTCCAGGTGCACGTGGAGCGCCATCGCACTCGCTACGATGTGGAGCTAGTCCGAGTCGGCGAGTCAGAGGAGTATCGGGACTTTACGTTTTGGCTCAATCCATGGGATCCCCCGATTCGGACCATGCAGGTCCAGCTCGACGGCCAGCGTATGGAGGAGCTTCGGATTCTCACCTATGGGGGAGAGCTTGAGTATGGAGAGCGACTGCACATCCTCACCAACTACGGTGAGGACGTCATTGATGTTGTCGACGTTCCGTTTGTGGTGAACAACGCCCAGGAGGGCGGGTGTGGGCTTTGGGTCTTCTTATCCGGGGTGGATGGCTCGCGCATTGAGACCCTCTCCCCGGGAGGTGCCTTTGACATGAAGTGGGGTGGAGAGACGCGGGGCGTTCTGAGGCTTCCTCGCAATATGCTGTCCGAACGCGTCGTGCTCTCGAGCGATCCTTACTGTGGGGAGCATGTGCCCCAGTATGGAGACTGGTTCGGCATTGCCGAGGGGGCGCCGTTTGGACCCAATCGACCGATTCGAATTGACCTCGATCAAACCTGGTAGCGTCCTGAAACACCCTCCTGGGTGGGTGACCTCCAGCTCAGAGCCTTTGGGTGTGGACCCTGTACAGAGCCCTCCGTGCTGACTGATAGACTGATTGCTTGCCAAAGGAGGACAGTCCTTTGTTGGACCTATTGGCTGTTCACAGCGCCGATCTGATTGAAGTGGTGGGGTCGGATCATCTCCGCAGCTGGGTCAGCCCTTCAGTGCAGCACCTGCTGGGATATGACCCAGAAGAGTTGATTGGATCCTCGGTGTTGAGTCGCGTTCTCCCCGAGGATCGAGCGGTTCTCGAAGAGCTACTTCAGCGTTGTGCAGATGACCCGAACGAACCCGTGCGGGCAGAGTACCGACTGACTACACAGAGCGGTCGGTCCATCTTTGTGGATGTGGTCGCGCGGAACCTGCTGGGCAACGAGTCCGTCGCCGGGATGGTTCTGACGAGCCGCGACATCACCGAGCGTGTGCAGCGCGAACGCAAGATGTTCGATGCTGTGACGGGTCTCCCCAACCGAGTTGTGTTCCTGGATCGCCTGGACGCGGCCCTGCGCAGGGCTAGCAATGACCCCAACTACCTCCTCGCGGTGCTGTCGTTGGATCTGGATCGCTTCAAGGTTGTGAACGAGGGCCTGGGGCACGATGCTGGAGACCTCTTGCTTCATGCTGTGGCTCGTCGTCTCGAGAGTTGCATGGGGCCACGGGATACGCTGGCACACCCGGGAGGCGACGAGTTCTCGATGTTGTTCGAGGATCTCAGTGATCCCGACGATAGCCGCAAGCTGGCAGATGACATTCATCAGGCGCTATCCGAACCATTTCGGATCGCCGAGAGTGAGATCTACACGACAGCCAGCATCGGCATTTCGACCAATGTGAAAGGCTATGACGAGGCGGCGCATATGCTTCGAGATGCTGAGACAGCCATGAACCGCGCCAAGAGTGCGGGCCATCGCCACGAGACATTCAGCACGGTGATGCACATTGAAGCGCTGAAGCAAGTGCAGCTGGACACGGATCTTCGTCGAGCCATCGACCGAGAAGAGTTCTCGGTGCTCTACCAACCCATAGTCTTCCTGAGCAGCGGCGAGCTGGCCGGCTTTGAGTCTCTGGTCCGTTGGATTCATCCGGAGGAGGGGCTTGTCTCTCCGGCCGAGTTCATTCCAGTTGCGGAGGAGACGGGGCTAATTGCTCCCATCGATCGGTGGGTTCTGAACCAATCCTGCGAGGCGGGGGCCGGCTGGCTGGGGGAGTGGCAGGGTCCGAAACCGCTGTGGTTTTCCGTCAACATTTCCAGTACGCAGTTCTCCCGGAAGGACTTGGTGGGCTACGTAGAACAAGTCCTTCAGAACTCGGGCATTGAAGCTGGCCAACTCAAACTAGAGATCACGGAGAGCGCCATCATGGAGTCGCCAGAAGCGGCGCTTGAGAGCCTGCAGGGACTGAGGGGCTTAGGCGTCAGGCTGGCGCTCGATGACTTTGGTACTGGCTACTCTTCCCTCAGCTACTTGCATCGTTTCCCGTTCGACACCCTGAAGATCGATCAGTCGTTTGTGTCCCGTCTGGGTCAGCCCGATGACCAGATGGGCATTGTTCGAACCATCATCGCACTGGCCGACAACATGGGGATGGATGTGGTTGCGGAAGGCATCGAGGACCAAGCGCAGTGGGACATCTTGAGCGAGCTGGGTTGTCTGTACGGTCAGGGGTACTACTTTGCACGTCCTCTGGAGCCTAGGGATGCTCTGCAGAGGGTTCGCAAGCCGCGTTTTGAGTGAGTTGGCCCCTGTGACGGTCTGACTCCACGATGAGACGTTTCGTGGCACCTGGCCTTATCGATCGCTCTGGTACTTCTTCCAAGCGAGCAGTGCAAAGCGATGATGGTGGGCGACCTGATTGATGGAGTATCGGCTGTTGGCTCCGACGGGACAGGCTGTGCGGGCGAGGCAGAGGCGTCCGCAGACCGCGCCGTCGCGCTGGCGCTCTTGAAAGCAGACCTCAAGGTCGAGTCCATTGGCTCCCCCGACAGCGCCAACGGGGCAGGCCTGAACACAGGGTTGCCCTGTGCAGGAGTCACAGGGGTTCTCCGACGCTGCTAGCTTCCGTTCGGGCCACTGCGGGCCCAGCAATACGACTGCCCGATACGCAAACCAGAGACCATGGACGGGGTGAAGTCCTAGACCCAGCGGGGATGTGTGCTGCCACCCGGCGTAGGTTCCCAGAGCCATCAAGGGGATCTCGCGTGCCGACTCATTGGGCCAGGCGACGAGGTGGTCGATGTCGTCTTCAGGAGAGTTGGCGCCCAGGTATTGAGAGCAGAAGGCCCTGACGGTGCCTTGGGTGTAGGTGTCTACAGGGTGAGTCCGATGACGCAGGTCCTCACCGTCTATTTGTTTCCAGAGATCTGGTCCCGCCGAGCCCAAGAGGAGCAGCGAGCCAAAGCGTTCGTGGTCTACAGAAAATTGGGGAAGCTGCTCTGAGAGTGCCTGGGTGGAAAGCAGAGCGAGCAGGTTGAAGCCTCGTTCCTTCAGGAATGTGAGCCCCGCATCCAGTTGCTGGTCCCTAGTTGCCACTTGGTTCACGAGTCAAAGGCCTCGACAACCGCTAGGAACTGATTGCCGACACGTTCGAACAAGCGGTCTCCCATGCCTGGGAGTTCGAGCATAGACGTCTTGTTCTTGGGCCTCGTTGCAGCGATTCCCCGGAGCAGTCGGTTGGACCCTAGAGTGTATGGAGGGGTGTTCTTACTGTTGGCCATGGCTGCACGCACCTCGCGGAGCTTATCGAACAGTGCTTGCTGTTCCGGATCGAGGGAAACGCTCTTGCTGGTCCCGGTGGGTGCGGCTCTCCCGACCACCCCGACTGGCGGGAAGACCATCTCAAAATCAGGGGCCTCTTGACGCATCACCTGGTTGCCCAGGCTGGCCAGGTTGAGCACTCGGTACCGTCGGTCGTATCCGCGAATGGATCGCTGGACCTCGGTCTCCACGAGGCAGCCAGCACGCACAAGGGCCCGCAAGACATCCAGGATTTCGTCTTGCGACAGTGTCCTGAGCAGACCATAGGTGGAGAGCGTCTGAAACCCACGTTGCATGACGGCCTTGGAGCTCGATCCTGCGAGAACCTTGGCAACGAGTGATGGCGTGTGCCCGTTGCCCATCCGCGCCACACACGAGAGCGCCTTGCGAACGATCGTCTCACTGGCGGGAGACAGGGCCCGGGGCGGCGCACTCTGGCCGCCCCCTGCTTGGCAGTGGTCGCAGTTGCCACAGTTGTCCCAGTCTGGTTGCTCACCGAAGTATTGCAGTAGCGCTCGTCTTCGGCAGTGGCCCTGGTCCGTGTAGGCGACCATGTTGTCGAGCTTCTTGTACTCGTGGTTTCGGCGTTCTCGGAGCCTCGCGAAGTCGATGGTCAAGTCTTGACCCGGTCGCAGCAATCGTGCGCCACTACACCGGTCTGCGGGCACCCAATGTAGGCAGCCGAGTTCCTCGAGGCGTCGTAGCGCGCTGCCTAGCCGTGGCCGGTCAGTACCCAACTCGTCGGCGAGTGTAGGCAGATGAATTGGGATGGAGCTGGGCAAGTTGGATGGCCGTTCTCGGTTGGTCTCCTCGTGGGAGAGCAACTCGTGCTCATAGCCTTCTGGAGCTGGCGGTGCGCCGCCTGGAAAGAGGTCATCTGTGCACACGGGTGGAGGGCCGAACCTTGAGGCTTCGATGGGGTGACCGCCCCGGCCGCGCAGAGTTTGGAGCTGTTGCCAGAGGCGCTGCGGCAGGCCCGCACGCGTGGGCGCGCGTTGAGTACAGCCCTGGGGGAACGACACTTCAGTGAGCCCTTCGCGTATGGGGAGCCGTCGGAGCCATCCCTCTCGTTCCAAGACGACGAGTCCTGCGCCGACCATGCGATCCGTGGCGATCCCGCCAATGCGCTCTGCCAATGCTTGGTGCGAGCGGAAGACGGGATTGCTGGGGGCCTCGTCGAGGGCCAACCAGGTTCCACTGACAACCTCCTCGGGAGGATGAGAGTTGTCGATGAAGAACTCTTGAACAGTCCGATCTCCCGGCCGATGAAGGAGCGTAATGCTGGCCGGAAGTCCGTCACGTCCTGCACGGCCAATTTCTTGGTAGTAGGCCTCAAGGGTTCGAGGAATGTCGAAATGGAGGACAGCGCGAATGTTGTCTTTGTCGATCCCCATTCCAAAGGCATTTGTCGCCACTACGACCGATAGAGCGCCTGCCATGAAGTCGTTCTGGACCTGTGTGCGTTCGATGGGGTCGAGCCCGGCGTGATAACTCCCGACGCGCTCACCCCGCTGCCGAAGGATGGAGGTCACCGACTCGACGGCTCGCCGTGTTGCGCAATACACGATGGCAGGGCGCTCGACTCCGTCCAGTTGAGCCGAAACCAACTCTTCTTTGTGCTTTCGGCTACGAGCCGAGAGAACGGAGAGCTCCAGGTTGGACCGGTCGAACCCGGTGACGAAGATGCCCGGAGAACTCAAGCGGAGAGAGTGGAGGATGTCGTCCCGTACTTGCTGGGTTGCTGTCGCGGTGGTGGCAATCGTTGGTGGATTACCGAGCATGTCGCGCACCTGGCCTAGGCGCAGATAGTCAGGTCGGAAGTCATGGCCCCACTGGGAGAGACAGTGGGCTTCGTCGATGACGAAGAGGCCCAGCAATGTCTGACCGAGACGCCGAGTAAACGCATCACTTCGGAAACGCTCGGGTGCCACATAGAGCAGGTCTAGATCGCCAGCGATCGCTGCCTTCAGGCGCTGCTCGCGGACGCTGGGTTCCAGGCTCGAGTTGATGAACGTGGCTCGGATACCGAGCGCCACGAGGCTATCCACTTGGTCTTTCATCAGGGCGATGAGGGGCGAGACGACAAGTGCTAGACCCGGGCGATGTAGAGCTGGCAGCTGGTAGCAGATGGACTTGCCCGCTCCGGTGGGCATGACCACTAAGGCATCACCACCGGCGGCGACGTGCGTGACGACAGGTTCCTGACCTGGCCGAAATGCTCTATGACCGAAGCGCTCCCGCAGCAGAACGAGCAATTCGGCCCGAAGCGAAGCGGCATCGCCCGGAAAGATTCGAGGTGATCTTGGTTCATCCGGGGGTTGAGGTTGGGGCGGCATGATGTGCACAGGATTCCACAATGCCCACGGCCAGGACAGGATCCGTCCTGACTAGCTCAACGAAGATCTTCAGTCGATCCAGGCACCTGCGGAACCGGGCAGCAAAGTGCCTGATTTTTGCTTGGTTGAAAACAGGTTCTGGGGTTATGCTCGATCAACCAGAAACTTCCTAAGCCCCTGTCTTCAAAGGGTTTTTGTGGACATTCGTCCGGAGGGAGAGGTGCGATGGCTGCTAGCGAAGTCATGGACTGGACGATCTGGGGTGATGGTTCGACTGAGGTCATCGACTGGCCCAACCTGGGCGAGGTGTCTCCAACGGTATTGCGCTGTCCCAACTGCGGCTTGCACGTGACTCTGTTCGTCGATACCTCGGCAGGCAGTCAGTCGTGTACGGAGCGCTGCCCCCTCTGTCTCCGGGCAATTGCCCTGAGTGTTGTCGTTGCTGACCTCCAGTTGGCAAGCATCCAGGCCACCCGCCCATACTGATCGTTCTCTGAAGTTCTCTAGCTCGCTAGTACCCGGTGTGCTCTTGCGCCGCGAGAAGCGGTTCATCGTGCACGTCCGACTTGCTGATGGCTCCGAGGTTGTCGCCCACACCAACAACTCAGGCTCCATGCTGGGCTGCTCGGAGCCAGGCAGCCCTGTGTGGCTGAGCCCTGCTGACCGACCAGAGCGCAAGCTGAAGTGGACCTGGGAACTGGTGGCTGTAGGCCCAGCGGGTGTGCTGGTAGGCATCAACACAGCCTTGCCGAACCAGCTGGTGCAAGAAGGGACCGAACAGGGTGTCATCAGCGAGCTACAGGGCTACACACGGATCCGGCGAGAGGTTCGTTATGGAGCCGAGGGCTCTCGCATCGATCTGTTGCTCGACGATGAGCAGAGGGCTGCCAGCTCGCTTCCCAGTGCGTGGGTCGAGGTGAAGAACGTGACATTGGCGGAGGGGGGTCGTGCGCGCTTTCCCGATGCGGTGACCGTCCGTGGCCGGAAGCACCTGCGAGAACTTGAGTGGTGTGTTCGCCAGGGCGACAGGGGGGTGCTTGTCTTTGTCGTTCAGCGAGCAGATGTGCACTCCGTCACTGCAGCGGACGACATTGATCCGGACTATGGGCACGCTCTTCGCCGGGCGGTGGATAACGGCGTCACAGTCCTAGCCTACCGGGCCCAGGTGACGCTGGAGGAAGTCTGCTTGGTCGAGTCACTACCGGTCTGCCTCTGACGCTTTCTTCAGAGTATTCTTCCCGCGCTAACCCCCGGGGCTATCGAGCGCATTGACTACCAGCCAGAACACCATCCTCTCCCGCTTCCGTTCCGGTCTCATCTTTGGCCTCGTCGCTGGCGTTCTCCTCTATGTGGGCTATGCGCTGTGGGTGGGGTGGGAGGATGTCGCGGAAGCACTGCGAAGCTTCTTGTGGCGTTGGTTACCGGTCCTTCTCCTTCTAAGCCTCGGCAACTACCTGGTTCGATTCGTTCGATGGGAGGCGTACCTCCGAACGCTCGAGATCCAGATCCCCTTTCGGAGTTCGATGGCGATCTTCCTCTGCGGTCTCGCCATGACCATTACGCCAGGGAAGGTCGGTGAGTTTCTAAAGTCCTACCTGCTCAAGGAGTCCCACGGGGTGCCAATGGCGACCTCGGCTCCTGTCGTGTTCGCGGAGCGGGTCACCGATCTCCTCGCTCTGGTCCTCCTGGCATCCGTTGGGGTTGCTAGCTATGGCGGGCCGAAGGCGCGCCTTGTGCTGGGGCTTGCCGGCGGCTGTGTTGCCCTCGCCTTGGTGGTTCTCCAGAGCAATCGCCTCACAGCTCAGGTGTTGTCTTTAGTGGAGGGCTTCCCTCTCGGCGCCCGGATTGCTCCCAAGCTTCGCGAAGTTCTCGATGCCTCCCGGGCTCTGCTCGCGTTGCGCCCTCTGCTCGTCGGACTGGTTCTGGCGATCCTAGCGTGGTTCCTTGAGTGCTATGGCTATTGGTTGGCGTTCGACGCGTTCCCCGTTCCTGTGGACATGGACCTTGGGGTCGCGGTCTTCGCCTACTCCTTCTCCACCGTTGCGGGTGTCGTCTCTCCGGGTGGTATCGGTCCGACGGATGTGGGCTTGATTGAACTAGCCCGGACGTTCACACCTGACCTTGCAGACCAGAGAGAGTTGGCAGCGGCTGCCTCGTTTATCGTGCGGGTCTGCACCCTTTGGTTTGCAGTGGGGCTCGGAGCCCTGGCCCTCTTGCGCTTCCGCACCCTGGTTGAGGTGGATGTCGAGGTGGCTCGGTCGGGAGAGAGCCAGCGGTCGAATCGAGGGGGACCAGAAGCGCCTGTGTCGACTCAGTAAAATTCAAGCTACTGTATAGACGCGCGAAAATGGCCGCGTGTACGTGCGTGCGATTCGTGGGCAGTTCGGCGAGGCTTGGTCACCCATCTGAGGCAGCGGATGACGCGATACGGTCGTAGCACTCCGGTTCTCTTCTGGCATCTGTGCCTATTCCTGTTGGGCACGGCCTGCACCAGTGTTCCCACCTCGATTCCGCTTGGCGACGACACGGCAGCAGACGATGACGACTCGTCCGAAGACTCGGTCGAAGGCGAGGCTGCTGGAAGCTTGGATCCGCTTGTTCTCGACTTTGGGATTGTTGCGGTCGGTGAAGTCGAAGAACGCAGCGTCACGGTTACCTCCACCGGAACAGCTGCTCTGGTCATCGATGCCGTGGACGTGTCGGAAGGGGTTCCATTCTCGGCAGGCTTCTTGGCGCCAGTTACGGTTCCACCCGAGAGCAGCGAGAGTCTAGCGTTTCGATTCGAGCCCACGGAGGGAGGCACCTATGTGGCCCAGGCCTCGTTGGGCTGGAATGCGGCGAACGAGGACGATGTGGTCTGGCTGGAGCTCCGGGGTTTGGGGGATCCGGGAGAGGACCCTGTCTTCGATGAGGACTGCGACAACGAGCTCGATGACGACGGTGACGGCAATATCGACTGTGAAGATCTCGATTGCTTCGGGGTGATCGTCTGCACCAACGAGAACTGCACCAACCTCATTGATGATGACGCTGATGGCGACCTGGATTGTGAGGACGATGAGTGCTCCGATGCGCCTGAGTGTGCGGCGGTTGAGGACTGCTACGACCAGGTTGATAACGATTCAGACGGCCTCATTGACTGTGATGATCCGGATTGTGCGCTGGGCATCGCATGCAACGCGGAGCTCTGCGACAACATCTTCGATGACGACGGGGATGGGCTACTGAATTGTGAGGATCCGGACTGCGCTTCCGACCCCGCCTGCCTCTCAGAGCTCTGCGCCAATGGTGTGGATGATGATGCCAACGGGCTGATCGACTGTGTGGACTCGGGGTGTGATGGCTCGTCCGATTGCATTGATGAGCTCTGCTGGAACGCGCTCGATGACGATGGTGACGGGGACACCGACTGTCTCGATGCGGAGTGCCTGACTGCGTCCAACTGTGTGGTCGAGGTGTGTACCAACGGCGTGGACGATGATGCGGATGGCTTCGTCGACTGCACGGACGATGAGTGCAGCGTGGATGTGGCCTGCACCGTTGCTGAAATTTGTTCCAATGGCGTGGACGACGACAGTGACGGGCAAGCGGACTGCGCGGATCCCGAGTGTGCGCCGACCGTAGAGTGCACTGGCTCGGAGGACTGTAGCAACGGCATTGATGACGACGGCAACGACCTGCTCGACTGTGACGATCCTGCATGCTGGTCGCTTGCCGTCTGCCAGGCGGAGGACTGCGAAGACCTGGTGGATAACGACGGCGACGACCTCGTCGACTGTACGGACGATGACTGCATCGGGTTGCCGGCATGCATTGATGAGGACTGTCAGAACGACCTGGATGACGACGGCGACGGTTACGTCGATTGCGTGGATCCGGAGTGTGCGACTGACTCGGTTTGTGTCAGTGAGCTGTGTACTGATGGTGTCGACAACGACCTGGACGGAATGCTCGATTGTGTCGACCCCGAGTGCGTGTCGCAGCCTGTCTGTGTGACGGAGCTCAGCTGCAACAACGGCGTGGATGATGATCTCGATGGGTTGCTGGACTGCGGGGACCCGGAGTGTGTGGGCAATCCATCCTGTAACGACGAGATCTGCGACGACGTCATCGACAACGACAGTGACGGTAGTACGGACTGTGCTGACTCCGACTGCGCATACATTCCGCCGTGCTCTCTAGAGGACTGCACCAACGGAGTGGATGACGATCTGGACACGTTTGTGGACTGCCTCGACCCCCAGTGTCTCGGTGCTCCGGTTTGTGTGGACGAGGACTGTTCGGATGGAGACGACAACGACGGTGACTGGCTGATTGATTGCGCCGACAACGCAGTCAACGATCCCGTGGATCCCGACTGCGAGGACGCACCGGAGTGTACGGTCGAGATCTGTGACAACGGGGTCGATGATGACCTCGACGGCTACATCGACTGTGTCGACCTGGAGTGTCAACTCGATGATCCGGACTGCATCCAAGAGGACTGCTTCAATGGACTAGATGACAACGTGGACGGCTATATCGACTGCGCCGACCCTGATTGCGTAGCCAGCGAGCCGCTCTGCACTCCCGAAATCTGCGACAACCTCTTGGACGATAACGCGGACGGATTCATCGACTGCGCCGATCCTCAGTGCCAGTCGCAAGTCGTGTGCTTGCTTGAGGACTGTCTGAATGGGGTCGACGACGATCAGGACGGGCTCGTCGACTGCGATGACCCTGCTTGTGCGCCTCAAGCAGCTTGTCTTGCCTCTGGTGAGCTCTGCGACAACACCATCGACGACGACGGTGACGGGTTTGTGGACTGTGTCGACGTGGACTGCGTGGCATCTCCCGTGTGTCGAGTAGAGGACTGTCAGTCAGGCTTTGATGAAGATGGCGACAACTTTATCGACTGTGCTGACTCGGACTGTCTGGGCGAGCCGCTGTGTACAGATGAGGAGTGTGAGAACGAGGTCGATGATGATGCCGATGGCTTGGTGGACTGCGTCGATCCCGATTGCGCGGCGCTACCTCTCTGTATCGAAGAGATCTGTGACAACGCCGAGGACGACGACGGGGACGGTGCCATCGACTGCGTGGACTCGGAGTGCGGTACCACGCTGTATTGCGAGGTGGAGCTCTGCTCCAATGGTGTGGACGATGATGGCGACGGCTTCTTGGATTGCCTGGACTCTGAGTGTGCCTTTCATCCCTTCTGCTCCACGACCGGAGAAATCTGCGACAACGGCCTCGATGAGGACGGCGATGGCGATGTGGATTGTGAAGACACGAACTGCGGTCTGTTCACGGACTGTATCGCTGAGCTCTGTGATGACGGGCTGGACAACGACAGCGACGGGTACGTGGACTGTGTGGATCTGGAGTGTTCGTCTCACTCCGGTTGTGTGCCAGAGCTCTGTGAGAACGGAACCGACGATGACGGAGACGGCGACATCGATTGTCTGGACACCGAGTGCTTCGGCCTCGCGCACTGTCTGTCGGAGATCTGTGGCAATGGGCTCGATGACGATGGGGACGGAGCCCTGGATTGCGGCGACTCGGAGTGCTCCTCTGAGCCGGATTGTCGCATCGAGGTCTGCGGCAATGGGCTTGATGATGATGAGGACGGCTACATCGACTGCGCAGACAGCGAGTGCTCGGCAGTTGCCGCTTGCCTGGGCGAGGACTGCGACAACGGTGTAGATGACGACACAGATGGTCTGGTGGATTGTGATGACCCGGCCTGTGATGGCGCGTCCGTCTGCGCGCTCTCCGGCGCGGAAGATTGTGGGAATGCTCTGGATGATGACGGGGACGGTCTGGTGGACTGCATCGATCCCGACTGCATCATCGCTGTCGACTGCCTCGTAGAGGACTGCGCCAACAGCCTCGATGACGACTTGGATGGCTTCATCGACTGCTCGGACTCCGACTGCTCGGTCCACGAGAGTTGCCTCCCAGAACTCTGCTCCAATGGCATCGACGACAATGGAAATGAGGCCATTGACTGTGATGATTACGGATGTCTCGCCTCACCGGACTGTGCAGATGAGGACTGTTCGGATGGCTGGGACAATGATGCGGACGGCTTGGTGGACTGCGCCGATTCTGATTGTGGGTCTGCCCCTGCGTGCCTGGCCGAAGACTGCGTGAACCATGTGGATGATGATGGCGATGGCTTCGTCGACTGCGAGGACACGGGTTGCTTTGGTTCCTCTGCTTGTACCGTTTCGGGGACAGAGGACTGCGAGGACGGGTTAGACGATGACGCCGATGGACTGATCGACTGTGTCGATCCCGATTGCCTTACCAACGATTACTGTCTTGCCTGCGACGTGCTGGACACTCTGGGCTGCGACAGCGTGGCGGTTGGGGTCAGTGACGGACCGGGTTCTACTTCCGCCAACGCCTGGTATTCGTGCGGGGGCTGGGATGCGAGTGGTCCCGAGATGGTCTACGAGTTCGAAGCGCTGGAGTC
>MDTE01077807.1_pt1 | contig 33487 bp, 34 predicted proteins | sample 811231 | NCBI WGS metagenome assembly MDTE01 (sample SAMN05326651, study PRJNA326480) | marine metagenome | isolation source: seawater | place: Indian Ocean: Red Sea | collected 2010
ATTAAAATAAAGTCTGCTTAAACGACTAAAATAATATTGAAACATTTTTTTAGAAAAATTAAATAGCTCAGTGAGTGGATTAAAGCTGCTTAAAATATCATCTCTATAAATTACGTGATTTGAAAAATGCTTAATTGGAATTTTTTTTTCTGATAGATGAAATAATAAATTTGTTTCAAAAAAATAATCGTTTGCTATTTTACCGAAGTCTATTTTGTTAATTATTTTTTTGTTTAATACTATGTATCCATTTAAGGGATCTTCTATATCCCATCTGTTACTAAGAATTTTGAATATAATTGAAATTATTCTATTACCTAAATTTCTATGATATGGCATCTTTAAAACTTTTTTTGTATTTAAAAATCTATTACCTTTAATGAATGAAAATTTATCAAAATATTGCCTAATTTTTTTAATATCATCAAATCTAGTTTGACAATCCCCATCAATTTTTACAACAACATCAACATTTTTTTTCATTGCATAGTCAATCCCTTTTTTGACAGAACCACCTACACCTAAATTTTTATGGTTAAAGATAACTTTAACTTTATCTTTTCCATTAAATTGTTTTTTAATTTTTCTACCTATTTTATTTGGAGAACAATCATCTATAACAATAAATAGATCAAATAATTGATAATTTTTTTTTAATTCTGAAACAATTTTATTATTTACTTTAAAACAAGGGATGACAGCACAAATCTTCATATTTTTATTTTTCTATAAATTAAAATATAAATTGATGTTAATAAAATAATTATAATAAAAACTTTAAATTTTATAATCTCAGTTAACAGAAATGAACCTAATATCAAAATTGGATAAATTATTACAGTTCTAAATTGTCCATATTTTTTATATAATAGATGATGAAAGTGATTTACATCTTTTTTTGTTGGACTAATCTTATTGTAAGACCTTTCAAATACTAATCTTATTAAATCTAAACCTGGAATTAATAAAAATAAAAGTATTTTCTCTTGAGTTAACAATGAATTAGGTTGGTTAAAAATTGTAATAATATTTATAGCTGTTAAAAAAGATAATAAATTTACACCTGCATCACCTAAAAAAATTTTATCTCTTAAATTTAAAATAAGTAAAAAAAATAATAAATTTATTATAAAAATTAATAGAAAGAGTAAGTTTTGATTTTGATTATAAAATAATAAAATAAGATTAATGCTCAATATGATAATAATAGCAACTCCGTTTATGCCATCTGAAAAATTAATACTATTTTGAAGTATATAAAGACAAAGAACTGTAAATAAAAAAGATTCTAATGGCAAAAAACTATAATATATAAAATATAAATTTAATTCAGAAATTCGAATACCTTTTGAAAAATATAAAAAAAATAAAAAAATTGTGCATGATGATAATGTTTTAATGAGAGGTTTTAAGTCAATATTGTCATCAATAATTCCAAAAAGAAATATGAAAAATAAAGAAAAAATTAATATAAAATTTTCTGTTGAATTAATAATGAGTAAATTGCTTGAGTATAAAATTAATAATATAATTGGTATAAATATAAAATATCCACCTAATAAAAAAACTTCTTGATTTGATAAAAATCTTCTTTTTTTAATAATTTTAAATTTTTTACCTAAAAATAAAACTGAAGCATTGAAAATTAAAAAATAAAAAAAACAAAGTGATAAAATTATTGAAAAATTATTTATCAAATTTTTAGTAATTAAATTCATTTTTATATGCTTTCATTCTTGATAATAAGATAGTAATTGATGAAATAATCCAAAGTTTATTTGAAAAACTTGAAGAAAATATTGAACCTGATGTTGTTATTGGTTGAAATATTGCAAATAACATAAGCGACACAAAAAATTTATCTGAAAAACTTAGATTTTTATTTTTTATCACAACCATGAAAAATGAATATATCAAAGTTAAAAAACTTAAATAACCTATTAAGCCTGTTGATTGAAGTATTTCTAAATGAAAGTTATGAGGATGGATAGAGCATTTATGAGTATCATAAATATGATTAATTTTATCAAGTTTATTACATTCTTTATGAAAAGACTTAAAACCAGTTCCAAAAAGAATATTTTTTTTAAATATTTCATAAGCAGCGATAAAATGTGCTGACCATCCTGTGCTATTAAAAAAATGTTTATCTACCTTTTTGATAGACAAAATTTGAATTACAGATTTAGGGTTTTTAATCTTTTCTGTATCTATTTTATATTTAGACTTACTTAAAAATGATGGGACAAAATTTAAATTATTTATGTAAATAGGTGTGAGCTCTTTTATAACTCCTTCGCTTATGTAGTGCCCATAAACTTCATTAGGTACCAAATCAAATTCTTTATCAACATACTTATCCTTAATTTTAAAAACATCAATATTTTCTATCTTGTTTTCGGAAATATTAATTCTGAAATGATCTTTTTTATATATAAGATCTATTCCTTTTGAAAAACGAATTATTGTATTTTGACCTAGTACAAATCCAAGAATAGGAGAAAATATTAATAATATTATTAATATTTTTGACAAACTTAGTTTTTTTCTTTCTGTTAAAAATAAATAAAAAAAAAATTATTAACAATACTATTAAAAAAAAACCAAAAGCCATTCGTTCACCAGAAAAATAAATTGATAAAAAACTTAAAATTATAATTGGAAATAAAATTAAAAAATTTTTTTTAATCAACAAATAATATATCGATATAATCACAATAATTTTTGATATAAATGATCCTGCTACAAGCTCATCACCAAAAAAACCAGAAACCCTACAGTTTTTAATTACAATTGAATCAAAGTTGCATTCTAAAGACTTAAAACCTAAAAAATTGTATCCGAATATTTTTTGAATTAACATATCGATAGATAAAATCGATAACGTAAATATTATTAATTTAAAAACATTTTCAAATAAATAAAAAATTTCTTTATCAAGTTTTATTTTTAAACAGAAATATAATATAAAAAAATAAAAAATATATTTTAATGATTTAATTACATCATCTAAATTTTCTGCATTTAAGGAACTAATTAATAAAATTAAAAAAAAAAATATAAATGGAAAATCTTTTAAACTTAAAAATTCTTTTTTACTTATAAAATAAAATATTGAAAGTATACCTAGTAATAAAATAGTTATGTTTTCAAAAGATTGTCCAATTATTGTAAAAATTGGATATAAAGAAATTAATAAAAAAAAATAACCTATAATTGATTTTCTATAAAAAATTGATAAATTTTTTAACATTATTTTATATTTTGCTATAACTAGGTTACCCTAATTAAGGTTGATTTATAATTTTTTATCTATAAATAACAAGTTTTACAACTGCTAAACATTATCAATATTTATGAAAATTCTCGTAACAGGAAGCAAGGGTTTTATCGGATCAGCTTTATGTAATTACTTAAACTCTAAAGGTTATAATGTCGTAGGAATTGATAATGGTTTTTTCAAAAAATGTAAATTACCGAATTATTTCAGAATACAAAAAAAAACAAAATATGTTGATCTAGAGAAAGACATAAGAAATATAAAAATTTCTGATCTTAAAAAGTTCAATGCAATAATACATTTGGCAGCTTTAAGTAATGATCCAATAGGAAACTATAATAAAAAATGGACCGAGGATATAAATCTTAAAGCATCAATTGATTTAGCTAAAAAAGCTAAAAAAGCTAAGGTTAAAAAATTTTTATTCTCCTCATCTTGCATCATGTATGGTGTCTCAAAATCAAAAAAATCAGTTACAGAAAAAACTCCAACCGATCCTCAAACAATTTATGCAAAATCAAAAGTAGCTGCTGAAAAATCAATTTCAAAGTTAGCAAATAAAAATTTTGCCCCTGTATTTATTAGAAATGGAACAATTTACGGAATTTCAGAATTCATGAGATTTGATACTGTTTTAAATAATTTTGTTTTAGACGCGTATTTGAATAAAGAAATAATTATTAAAAGCTCTGGAAATCAATGGAGACCTGTTTCGCATATATATGATGTTTGTAGATATTTTGAATTGTTTTTAAATAGTGATATGAAAAAAATAAATAATAAAGCATTTAATGTTGGTAATAATAATCATAAAATTAAAGATTTAGCCAAAATAGTAAAAAAAAATATACCATCTATAAAAATTAAGATTTTGAACCTAAAAGATGAGGATAACAGAACATATAAAGTAAATTTTGATTTATTTAAAAAAACATTCAAAAATTTTAAATTTAAGAAAAATATAAACAATGGCTCTATTGAGTTATATAAACAATTAAAAAAAATTAATCTTAAAAAAAAAGATGTAGAAAAATTTATTAGAGTAAAGTGGTTACTTAAGTATTTAGTAAAGAATAAAAAAATGTTAGAATTATAATTTTATGAGAGAAAATATAACAATAGATGGTGTTAAAATTATTCCACTTCGTCAAATTATTGATGAAAGAGGAAAGATAATGCACATGATGAAATCAACAGATGATCATTTTGAGAAGTTTGGAGAAATATATTTTTCAACATGTTGGCCGAACACAATTAAAGCTTGGCACATACATAAAAGAATGACGGTAAATAATGCAATAGTCTCTGGAAGAGCTAAATTAGTTATTTATGATACTAGAGAAAACTCAAAGACAAAAGGTAATTTAATGGAAATTTTTTTAGGTGAAGACAATTATAAGCTTGTTCAAATACCACCTGGATTAGCAAACGGGTACAAATCATTTGGTGATAAATTAACTATTTTAGCTAACTGCGCAAATCTTCCCCACGACCCAGATGAAATGATAAAAATTGATCCTTTTAAAAATGATATCCCATACGACTGGGGACTTAAACACGGATAAAGTTTGAAAAATTTTGTAGTAGTAAAGTGCCCTCTTAGAGTCAGTTTTTTTGGAGGTGGAACAGATTTTGAGGATTATTATAATAAAAATAATTCTTTAATTTTAAGTACCGCTATAAATAAATATATATATGTTATTTTAAAAAAACATGGAAATCAATACAACGAAAGATTTCGAATAAATTACTCAAAAGTAGAAAAAGTAAATAAAGTAAATTTTATATCAAATCATATCTCCAGAGAAACCTTTAAATATTTTAAGATGAATAAACCTGTTTCAATAACAATTCTTAACGATATACCGGCTGGATCAGGTTTGGGATCATCAAGTCTATTCTGTGTTTCATTGACTCAAGCTTGTTTTAAAATGTTTGACTTAAAAAAGAATAAAAAAAAACACTTAGATATTGTAAAAAATATAGAAATAAAAAAACTTAAAAATCCTATTGGAATACAGGATTATTTGCCAGGTTTATATGGTGGATTTAACGAGTTTCATTTAAGCAAAAAAAATATTAAAGTAAAAAAAATTTCAAATAAAAGTTCTAAAAAGTTATTAAATAATTGCTATTTATTATGGACAGGATCATTTAGGAATGCATCTAAAATTTTAAAGAATCAAAAAAAAAATATTCAAAAAAATTATAATCATCTTACAGAAATTAAAAAAATTTCTATATTGGCTAAAAAAGAGTTAAATAAAAAAAAAATATCACTAAAAAAAATAGGAGAACTTTTAACTTCTAGTTGGGATAATAAAAAAAAATTAGAAGCAAAAATTTTTAATAAAAAATTAGGAAAAATTGAGCAAATAATAAAAAAATCAAACCCGTATGGTTTTAAACTTTTAGGCGCAGGTGGAAATGGTTTTTATTTAATACTCGCAAACAAATCCTCGGCAAAAAATTTAGAGAAAAAATTTAGTGAAAAATTTTTTTTCAAGATAAATTTAGAAAAAAATCCTGCAAAAGTAGTTTATAGTGAATAACTAAATTATATTTTATGAGAATACTGATTACTGGAAGTTCAAGTTTTATAGGATTTCATCTAGTTAAATTTTTATCTAAAAATCATAAAGTTTATTGGACTACATCTAAAAAGATTAAAAATTATACTGGAATAAGAAAATTAAGGCTAAATAAGTTAGAAAAAAAAAATAATATAATTCTTAACTTTAATAACAAAAATAATCTTGAGAAAATATTTATAAAATACAAATTTGATTATATTTTTTTACATCATGCTTATACAAAAAATGCTAATAATAATAAAATCTTTGACTTAAAAAAAGCCATATCAGTAAATTTAAAACATCTTGATAATATATTTTTCTTATCTAAAAAATATGGTGTAAAAAGAATTATTCAAACAGGTACTAATCAGGAATATGGAAATTACGATACAATAATTAAAGAAAACTTTAATAAAAGACCAAATACGCTATATGGATTGTCAAAATTGATGCAATCAAATTATTGTAATTTTTTATCTAATTACTTTAAAGTATCCTGTGTTTCATTAAAAGTTTTTAATGTTTTTGGCGAATTAGATAATCCTAAAAAAGTAACCTCTTTTGTATTAAAAAATATAATTGAAAATAAAATAAGCAAACTTTCTAGTTGCACTCAAATAAGAGATTTTATCTTCATTAAAGATTTATGTAAATGCTTCGAAAAATGTATGACAATTAAAAATAGGTCTTTTTATGAAGAATTTAATGTTTGTAGTTCAAAAAATATAACTCTTAAAAATTTTTTACTTAAGATCTGTAAATTATCTAATAAAAATAAAAATTTATTAAATTTTGGGAAAATAAATATTAGAAAAGGCGAAAATCAATTTAATCTTGGATCAAATTCAAAAATCAAGAAAAAGTTTAATTTTCAAATTAATTTTAATAAATCAATCAAAGATTATATTAATTCTGACTAATATTAATAAAAATTTAACTGTTTTCATTCCTACATATAATGAGGAAAAAAATATCTACAAAACACTAAAAAAATTAAAAAAATTTAAAAATATAATCTTAGTTGATAGCTATAGTTCAGATAAAACTCTAAAAATTGCAAAAAAATTTAATAATGTAAAAATTATAACTATAAAATTCAATGGTTATGTAAATAAATTAAACTCTTGTATTAAATTATGTAAATCTAAGTGGATTATGGTTATTGATGCAGACTATTTAATCTCAAACGATTTATCAATTGAAATATTAAATATAAATTCAAATGCTAAAATTAATGGCTACAGTACTGATATATTTCATTATATTCGTAAAACTATTATTTGTGAAAAAATTTATCCATCTAAAATTATATTATTTAAAAAAAATTATGCAAAATATAAAAAAATTGGTCATAAAGAAAATTTAAAGATTAAAGGAAAAACTAAAAAACTTGAAAATTTTATATTACATGACGATAAAAAAAGTTTTAATAGGTGGTTAAAAAGTCAAATTAATATAGCCAACGAGGAAATAAAATTTATTTTTTCAAATAGTAAAAATAGAAAAATCAAAGATAAAATTAGAATGATACCTATTTTGCCTGTAATCTTAATATTTATTTATTATTTATTAAAGCTTAATATATTAAAATATAAATCAGGTGGAATTATATTTTTAACACAAAGATTAATTTTTGAAACGATACTTAATTTAAAGGTTATTAAATACTATCTTAGAATTTAAATTATATATGGTGTTGAAATTCATCTTTTTAATCGAAGTATTTTATATGTAAAATGAGGATTTTGATCTTCCTCTAGAATTTCCAATATTGTTAAATTTTCCTCACTTATTTTTTTATTTATAAATAAATTTAAAATTTCACTTGTCATTTTAAGTTGTTTTTTAGATAAAGGCTCTTGATTAAAATCAAAATTATTTTCAACTAAATATTTTTTTTCCTCATATGAAATATAATCCTCTAAATCTATATATTGATTTAAGAAAAGCACATTAAACTCTGTGTCATTATTCTTTAAACATTTATCCAAATCGTTATTACAAATTTTTAAATTTAATGTCCATACCCATAATTCTGGATTATTTAAATTTGGATAAGGGTGAAAAATTGAAACATTATTTTTTTTTAAAGTTTTTTTCAATGACTTCATATAACTCAAAACTTTTTTATGGTTGTAAACCTCTAAATCTATAATTTTTATTTTACCTGCATAAATCAGTGAAAAAAAAGTTACTGACAAAACCAGCAGCGAAATCACTATAAACTCAAAATATTTTTTTAAGATTTTTTTGAACAAACAATATAATATTAAAATATTTAAAAATGAAACAGGAAGATAATAATTTCCTTCATTCATTGGTAAAAGGAAAATAAAAATTGATGAAAATAAATAATAAATCGAAACAAATAGTTTGAATTCTTTAGAAAATTGAATTTTGATTAAAGAATAAATTAATAATAACAGACATAAAAAATTAATTAATAGTTGAATATATTGATTACTAAAGATTTTTGTTATGGGTATTGGTGAACTATATACTGATAAGAGTATGTTTGCTCTTTCTAGTGAAATATATTTACTAAAGTTGATACTATCATTAAAAATTATTTGATTTTTTTTTGCACTTTGAGAGTAAAATTCTATAGGATTATTTTCCAATATAAATAATTGAAATATTTTATTTATAAATGAAAATACTCCATATAAATCCATAAAATAAAAAAAACAAAATAAAAAAATAAATTTTAAAAATATTAATAATATAACTTCTTTATAAAATTTTTTATTTGTAAAAAATAAAAGTAAAAAAATAAAGGTTCCAAAAAAAATTATGTTATGTAATCTAAATATTGTTCCAATAATCAAAAATAAAATAAAAAAAATTAGGTTAAATTTTTTTTTTAAAAAAAAATTTAAATTTTCATAGTTTCCAACAAAATAAAATATGAAATAAATTAATAAAGGATAGTAAATTGCTTCATTAGAAAATGCTGCAGTTTGATTTAAGTTGTACGGTTGAATGTATATAATTAAAGTTAATAATAAATAATTAATACCTAAAGATTTATTTTTCTGAGAAAAATTTTTTATCTCAAGAAGTACTAAAAACCAGAAAAAAGCATGAAATAAATAAAAAATAACATACCAATAATTCAAACTTATCAATTTTGAAATGTAAATTACGAATGCAACTCCAATCTGAGGTGTAACAATATCTGATTTTAAAGGAAACAGTTTTACACTAGGTACAAAGCCCTCCTTATTTATTAGGCTTTCAGCTATAAAATAATAAAATGGACCATGATGAACTGCTAGTACATTATATTTAGTTGAAAGGAGATATAGGACAATTCCAAATATATAAAAAAAAGTAAAATAAAAATATTCTTTTCTTAATTTATTTAAAAACATTTGATGTACTTTTAACTCTTAAGTATATAAAATTCTATCATAATAATATTATTCAAGATATTTTTTTAAGAAAAATAAATATGTTTAAAAAATTTTTTAAATTTACAATATTAAATCACATATTCATTTTTTTAATTTGTTTTTTGTTTACATATACAATTTTAAATCAAACAAAAATGGAAACTAAAGGTGCAACTAAAGTAAATTTAATAGTTCATGCTTCTTGTAATATTTTAACTTATGCTAATGAATTGTATGCCTATATTGAAATTTTGAGAAAAAAGGGGATAGTTTTAAGTGATACAAAGAACGCTACATGTACCGATTTTTCTTTATTTAGATACAGTTTTACATTCAAAACATCTTATTTTGATTATGTTAATAAGAGTTTTCAACAAATCGTACCTCTAACTCTAGAAAAAAAAGACACCATTAAAGATGAATTAAAAAGAGTAATTGAATATGAAGAAATAAAATTAAAAGAAATTGAAGATACAATAGATTTTATTAAATTAGAAATTTCAAAGTATGATTTTAGAAATAATGAAATTGATGGTATTTGGCAACAAAAAGAATTAAATGTTTTACTTAATGAACATAAATCTTTGAGTGAGAGAGCTAGAGATATTAAATCAAAAATAAATTCATTAAAAAAAATTTTAAAATTTAATGGCGTTAAGTATGAAATTGATTACATAAATTTAGATGAAAGAATAAGTTTAGGAATATTTAATAATTTGTTTATAATAAGTTTTTTTATTTCAATTTTAATTTACTTTTTTATTATTTTGCTTAAAACAGTTTTACCAAAAAAATATCTGGACTGAATGTAGACAGTATAGAATATAATTAATGGCAACATATACCTTGATAATAAAAAAAACTCTGTAATATAAAGATTTGATATTACTATAATTAAAATAAAAAATTTCATATCTATGCTGTTTTTTAAAAAATTATTTGAATTAAAAAAAAGATATAAAAAAATTATAGTTGGTAATAATCCAAAAGAATGAATTAATGTTAATAGGCCTTGGTCTATAAAAAGTGGTGATGTGGTAATTCCACTTCCAAAAAGCAAAAAGGGTAAATTTTTAGGGAAATTATAAAATAAATTATTAAACCTAGCAATTTCCATTGCAGGATAATTTATTAAAATTTGAATATTTTCTTCATATTTATTAAAAAAAAATGCAACCAATAAAATCAATAGCAAAATCATAAAGGTAAATACAATGGAAAAATGTATATATTTTTCTTTTTTTATAAAAAAATTTTTTACCTCTGAAAAAGATATGTAAATTAAACAAATTAAACTTGATAAAATCAAGGTTATAGAATTTATGTACAATCCGCAAAAAAAAGAAAAAAATATAATTAAATTAGAAAATTTATTAAATTTTAAGTAAGTATTTTTAAATTTTAAGTTTCGGTATAAAACAATAAAGAATGTAAGAAAACTCAAAGTCCCACCTAAAACATGTTTATCACCTTTATTGGTATTAAGAAATGTAAAAGGAAAATGATAATTATTAATTTTATCTGGAATAACATCAAATAAATTAATGAATGGACTATAAAATAATAAAATAAAATAACTAAATACTAATAATCTATAAAATATTTTTAAAATTTTAAAATCAAAATTTATTTTTGATATAATAAAATAAAATAATAATGGAGTTATAAACTTATATATATAAACCAATTTATCAAAATTTAAGCTATTATAAGACATGTAATAAAAGCCAACAATTGAAGAAATTAATAAGGATATTACTATTAATAATATTATTTTTAAGTCGTAATATTTTACATTTTTTAAATTTAATAAAATAAAAATTATTGATAAAAGATCTGCTATTCTAAAAAATAAGAATAATTTAAAATTTAATGGATAAGTTATTATTATTAATGAAATTATGATTATATTAAGATTGTTTATATTGCGATAATTTTGTAACATTTTTTTCACGTAAACTGCCTAATTTTACAAACTTTTTTATAAATAGCTCTTAAGGTTGGAAATTTTTTATTTTGTAATTTAAAAATAAGTCTATCCTCAAAAAAAACTTTTAAAAGATTTTGCAATTTTGTTGAGTCTCCTCCAAATGACATTTTAATTGAAAAATTTTCTATAATTTTAAATGTTAATTTATTTTTATATTTTGAAAAATATTTCAACATAAAATCAAAATCAGCTGCAATTGGAAAATTTATAGAATAAGGACCAAATAAATCATGAAGTATCTTTTTATATATAAATCCAGTGTGAGGTGGGATATCTGAATAACCAAAATAATCACTATTTTTACTAAACATCCACTTCCTTATAATTTTTTGTTGATTGTTAATTATTTCAACACCAGTTGTAATAAAATCAACACCTGTGTTTGAATATTTATTAATATCTAAAATTAAATTTTGATTACTTATAAAATCATCACTATGCAATACCATTATATATTTTCCAGAAGATATTTCTATAGCCTGATTTAATGCAAAAAATTTATTTTTGTAGTCATTAGGAATTTCATTAATAAATTTTGTTAAGTAAAATTTTTGTTTTAAAATTTTGAGATGATTTTCATTTAGCTCTTTATAGACAACTATATGTTCAAAATTTTTTGAAGATTGCGAATACAAACTATTGTAAGATTTTAAACAATTATCGTCAAAACTTTTTAGCAAGGATATTACAGTAAGGTTCAAGATAATTTTATTCTAAATTTTTTTTTCTTAATTTCAATAAAGTTTTATTTGATTTTTTCAAGGCATTTAAGTTTGTAATACTATGATATTTATTAGTTACTTTATAAATGCCTAAATTATTTTCATTTGATAGTTTTTCTAAAGTTGCAGAAAAACTTATATTTTTACTATTAACATAATTAAAAATTTTTTTTGATATAATGCAATACCCAAGTTCAACATATTTATAATTTTTTTTTCTTTTTGAAGAGTATAAATTTTTTTTTCTTTTTTCTTGAATATTTCCAACTTCCTTTGCAAGAAGTTTATTTTGTACAATTAAATTAACAATTTTACTTTTATTAATTGATTTTAAATAATTTGAATAATTAAAGTAAACTAAGTTATCAGAGTAAAGTAATAAAAAAAAACTTTCTCCTATAGATTTTATAGAATTTAATCTTTTTGATGTTTCCCAATTCACTGGTGTTTTTTTAAAGACAAAATTTATTTTTTTTTTAAATTTATTAAATTTATTTACTGTTTTTTTAAATAAATCTGATTTATATCCTGTAAGAAAAATTATTTTTTTTATTTTAAACGAAATCAATTGTTCAATTAAAAAATATATAAAAGGCTTTCCTGAAACATTTGCCAAAGGTTTAGGAATTTTTTTTGTAATTGGATATAATCTTGTGCCTCTACCACCACATAATATTACAGCAGTAGAAACATTAAATTTCATTTATTTTTCCATCTTTTACTTCGAATATTCTGTTATAAAAATCTTTATCTTCATAATTGTGTGAAGATATTATTAATGTTTTTTCTTTTGTTGATTTTCTTAAAAAATTTAAAATTATATCTCTTGTCTCAGGATCGACTGACGAAAAAGGCTCATCCATAATTATAATATCAGGATTATTATACAGTCCTCTAGCTATGGACATTCTTTGCCTCTCTCCTCCTGATATAGAAGATCCGTCTAAAGATAAGTTCTGATCTAAAATATCACAAAATTTATTTAGTTTTAACTCATCAAATAATCTAACAATTAGATCTTGATCCACTTTACTTTCATCCAATTCCATTGAAATATTTTTTGCAATGGAAATGTTAAACATAATAGGATTTTGAGGAACATATGAAATTTTATTTAATCTTAAATATCTTTGATTAAATATTTCAAAATTAGATGTTTGTTCATTAGAAGAAAAAAGTGCTGACTGATTGCCACTTAAAAATTTAAGTAAAGTTGATTTTCCAGAACCTGTTTCTCCTTTAATTAAAACTTTATCTTTTTTTTTAATTGAAAAATTTGCTTTATTAATAATTTTTTTATTTAGCTTGTTTATTGATATATTATTAATTTTAATTCTATCATTTAATTTCAAACTAATTTCATTATCTGCTTTTTTCACTAATGATATTTCTTCTAATAGCTTTATAGTTTTTGTTGCTGAATATTTATTAAACATGGCACTATCATAACTAACCTTCATTCTAGTAATGGTTGGATAAAGTCTTAAAAAAATAAAAGATATAGCTGTTATAGCAGTGAGATTGCTAGATAAATTTGTTGAAGAAAATAGAACAAAAAGCAGCAGGCAAAAAATAATAAAAAATTCAAAAAAGAATTTTGGCAGTTGTCTAATTAAATTTGAATATTTAATACTATTTTTGTATTTCTGGATTTTGTTTCTAACCAGATTAAGGAATTGATTATTTTTTTTATATACATTTAAAATATCTAAATTTTTAAAAATTTCATAAAAATCTTTATTTAAACCAATTAATGAATCTGTTCTTTTTTTTCCAATATTTCTAGTTTTTTTTGATAAGAAAAAAATAAAAATAATAAAAAAAATTATTAATAAAATCACTGGAGTTAAATTAATTTTTAATAAAATTAAAATAAAGACAAATGACAAAGTTAAAAAAACAAAAAGTTCAGAAATAAAGTCCAAAATTTTATCTGCAAAAGAAGTAAATACATTTTCTATTTCTTTGATTAATATTGTGTTTGACTCAAAAAAATTAAATTCATCAAGCATATCTGGCTTAAAAAAAATAAATTTTATAAAATTATTATTAAGATAATGATTTATTCCGTTAGTTAAAATTTTTATACGGTAGTAATAAGCTAAACCTTGAAAACAAAACTTAAAAAAGAAAAAACCTAAAGCTATTAATATTATATCATTTTCTTTACTTTCACATAAAAATTCTAAATTTATAAATTTATTTTGAAAAATACATTGTGATTCAAAATTTAAAAAATTAATAACAATTGTAATTAAAAAACCAATTCCAACAATTTCAAGAAATGCATATATAATTAACAGTAATAACAAAACAAATAATTCAAATTTACTGATATTAAAAAGTTTATTTAAAGTGGATAAATAAAACATTGAACTTTATTAAATGATAATTATATTTATCGATATACTTTATTTTTCATTATAAAAACAATATTTTCTTAATTTATAATAAAAATTATATTAAAAATTAGTGTATAAATATTGGGCTCATGAATAATTATAAAGTTGATATTACAATAGCAATACTAAATTACAATCGGCAGAACTTCTTAGATAGATCAATTAGATCATGTGGGGATCAAATTTTGTTCAATAAACAATTTGAAATTTTGGTTATTGACGATGGATCTATTGATAAATCACTAAAAAAAATAAAAAGCTTAAAGTTAAATAATCTTAGGGTAATTAAGAATAAAAAAAATATGGGGATAGGGTTTTCATCAAATGTTGCTCTAAAAAAATCAAAAGGTAAATATTTTATGAGAGTAGACTCTGATGATTTTTTAAATAAACATGCTCTAAATGATATGTCTAAAATTTTAGACAATAATAAAGATATAGCAATGGTTTATGGAGATCATTATAAAGTAGATGAAAACGGATTTAAAGAAAAGTTGGTTAAATTAAATTCTCTTTTTAAAATAAAAAATCATGGAGCTGGCATATTATTCAGAACAAAAATTTTAAAAAAAGTTGGTGGCTATAATTTAAAACTACGTCAATGTGAAGATTTTGACCTAATTTCTAGGATTATAAAAAAAGGGTATAAAAAATACTATTTACCTGTGCCATATTATAGGTATTACATGCATAACAATAATATAACAAAAATTGATAATAGATCAAAATACTATAAACAAATAAAATGAAAATTGGAAAAATTGAATTAAAAAAAAATAAAACAATATTTTTGGCTGAAGCAGGAGTTAATCATAATAATTCTTTAGAAAATGCAGAGAAACTAATCAAAACAGCATCAAGAGCTGGCGCAGATATAATTAAGTTCCAAACTTATAAAGCAGAAAAACTTGTTACTAGAAAAGCAGAAAGATTTTGGGATTGGGAAGGGGAAGAAATTAAAAATGGATCTCAATATGATTCTTATAGTCAATTAGATAAATTTAATGAACCAGAATATAAAAAAATGAAAGAAATGTGTGATGAGAATGATATTGAATTTATGTCTACACCTTTTGACATAGACTCTGTTCACATGTTAAAAAAATTAGGGGTTAATGCATATAAAATTGCTTCTTGCGATTTAACAAATTTTCAACTGCTCAAGGAAGTGAGTAAAACAAAATTACCAATTTTGCTATCTACAGGTGCTTCAAATATTGATGAAATAGGAAAGACTTTAAATTTTCTTAATAAATGTGGAATGACTAAAGACAAAATCTGTATAATGCATTGCACCCTGTGTTACCCCACTAAACCAGAAGATGCTAACTTAGATGCAATATTAGATATTAAAGAAAATTTTCCTGGTTATTTATTGGGCCTTAGTGATCACACTCTAGGAATAGATGTAGCACTTGCTGCAAGCATGTATGATATAGCAATTATTGAAAAACATTATACATATGATAAAAGTCTTAAACTAAGTGCTGATCATTGGCTTTCAATAAATGAAGTTGAAGCAACAGAACTAGTAAATAAGTTAAGAATATATAATCTTTCGAAAGGACATGGCGTTAAGGAAGTACTTAAGTGTGAAGGGGATACACATAAATTAGATAGAAGAAGTATTGTTGCAAATGTTAATATTAAATCTGGCCAAATAATAAACGAACAAGATATTATTGCAAAACGTCCAGGCACCGGTATAGCTGCATCTGAATTTTTTAAAATAATTGGAAAAAAAGCTAAAAAAGATATTCTCGAAGATCAAATTATCACTTACGATGATATTCATTAATTTCAACAGCCTTTTTTGAAATTAATGACTTCATTATAGCTTCTATTGTTAGCTGAGTATCAAGCGTATTTTTAAAACTTATCCGATTATTATTTTTTTTATTTTTTAAAAAATCAATATTTTGTGATAAATATGTTTGATCTAAGTTTTTATATTTGCAATAAATTCTTTTAACTTTTTTTTGTTTATACTCTAAAATATATTTTTTAAAAAAATCCCATTCTAAAATTTTTTCACCTAAATAAACTTTAATTTTTCTACTTTTAATTTGATTTGTGAAATCTAAATATATTTCAGATATTTGTCCGTTATAATGCTCTAAAATAATTTGAATTCTATCCTCAACATTCATTTTTACTCTATTTTTTATTCTAAATGAAGAAACTTTTTTTACATGCCCAAATAAATATATTGCAAGATCAATTTCGTGAGAACAAGTGTATACGACCCCACCACCAAGTTCTTTTTTAGATGCATAACTTTTTTTAAAATTTTCGCCTGGATGCCAGTTTGGCATATATGTCTGCCATATAATTTTGGAATAATTTACGTCTCTACTTATGATTTTTTTTAATTTTTGTATTCTCTTATCATATCTAAGCATATAACCCACATATATATATTTTTTCAAAAATAAATTAATGTCTTTTTTTGATAATTTTTTGTTACAAAATGGTTTTTCAATAAAAATTGGTTTATTAAAACCAATAACTCTCATCAAAGTTTTTCGATGTAAAGAAGTTGGATTAGTTATAAAAAAATAATTAAAAGTAAATTTTTTTAAATCAGTAAAAATTAAGTCGGAAATATTTTTTTTTTTTCTTCTGATGAAATAAGCATTAATATTTAGTTTTTTTAGAAGTTTATAGTGTCTTTTTCCAATTGAACCTTTTCCTATTATGCATGCTTTCATAAAAAAATATTTTATATTTGTTTAACTTATTAAATATTATTTTTATTCTTTTTTAAAATTTTTTTCATTTGATTAATTTCCTCAATACAATCCAATTTTTTACAATATTTTTTTGACTCTATTTTTTTTAATATTAAAAGATCATCAATTGTATCTAAAGAGATACTCTTGCTATGGTCTAATTTCATAAAGTTTTTAGGATATGCTTTAAGATTAAATTTTTTAAAATGTTTTCTGATATTAGGTGTGATATGCTCTAAGTTATCTCTTTCATAAGAAATGTTATTTAAGAAAGTATCAATTTTTACAAGTTCACAAGCATAATGACTTAAAGGCTTTATATATGCATAGTCCCAATCATTTAGATTAAAGTCATCTATCATTTTCTTTACTACTTTTGGTTGAACAAGGTAATTATCTGCAGTAAATCTTATAAAATATTTATAGTCGGTACTTAATTTTGAAACTATATTTTTATATCTAGCATACAAATTTGACTCATATCCAGGATCACAATATTCAAATTTAACACCATATTTTTTGCATAATTTACCTAAAAAATAACATTGATGTTCTTCACCAAGCAGAAAAACAATATCTTCATGATTACTTACAATTTTTTTTGAAATTTCAATTATTCTCTCAAAAACTGATTTGCCATGAAAATTAAAAAGTACTTTTGCTGGTAACCTCAATGATCCAATTCTGCATTGAACTAATAATATAAATTTTTTTTTTACCAACTTGTCCACCCACCATCTATAATCAAATTAGAACCTGTCATGTACGAAGATGCATCACTTACTAAAAATAAAACAGCTTCATTATATTCATCTGATTTAGCAAGTCTACCAAGTGGTGTTAATCTTTTATACTCTCTAACAAATCTTTTTGACTGCTTTTTGTTTTCCACTCCACCAGGAGAAATACAATTTGCTCTAATATTTTTTTTTCCATAATGGGTAGCAATATATTTTGTAAAATTAATTATAGCAGATTTTGTGGTGGCATATCCAATGGGACTATTTATCCCTGAATTTCCATAAATATTATAATTGGGAGAAACTACTCCGTAAGTAGATGAAAAATTTAATATAGTGCCTTTTCTATTTTTTAACATAATCTTTAATACCTCTTGGGTTAAAATAAAAGTACTTAGTAAATTTACTTCAATAGTTTTTCTCCAAATTTTTTCAGGATAATTATGAAATTCGGAAAAAAAATTATGAAAAGGTTTTAATTTTCTTTCACCCTTATAATGTGCCAAATTAATTAAAACATCAATTTTATTAAATTTTTTTTTCAAAAAACTAATTTTTTTTTTAATCTCTTTTAAATCTTTCAAATTTAATTTAAGAAAAAAATAATTTTTATTTTGCTTTATTGTATCAATTAAATCAAGATTGATCACTATCGAATTTTTTCTAATTAAAAATTCAACTAAATTTTTTCCAATCTGTCCAGACCCTCCACAGATTAAGATTATCTTATTTTTAATACTAAATTTGTCTTTATTTTTCATATATTTAATATAATTTAATTTAAATGATATCTGGTTATGGTCAAGATAATCTTATTTTGGAGAGAGCAAAACTACCTTATTCATTTCCTATAATTCCATATTATGAACATGGATGGAGTCTTTCAGATGAGCTTATAAATTCATACAAGTATAGCTCATCTTCATTTCATTTATCTTGGAATACAAGGATGAAAGAAAAATTTTTAAAAAACAAAATTAATAAGAAAGTATTTATTACTGGATCCCCTTTTTTATTTTACAAAGAAAAAAACGATATAAAAAAAAAAATTGAGAGAAATTCGATTTTTTTTGTTGCTCACTCTACTCCGTTAATTAGTAGCGACACAACTATAGAAAAACTAGATAAGTTGGTTAGAAAACTACCAGACTCAATTAAACCCGTGGATATCTGTTGTCATTATTTTGATTATGATAAATTCAAAAATATGAAAAAATTAGGTTACAATGTCTTAACTCCAGGAAAAGTATTTGATAATAATTACCCAAAAAAATTCTATGAAATAGTTTCTAAATACTCGCACGCTATTTCAAACCAATTGGGCTCTTACACACTTTATTGTATAGATATAAATATTCCTTTTTACTTGGTAGATGAGGCACCAAAATTTACAAATTTTGGAGGAGATAAAAATGTGCCTTATAAATATGAAATAAAAGACTATAAATTTGCCAAAGAAATAATTCCTTTGTTCACAAAACTGACTGATAAACCAAATTTTGATCAAAAAAAAATGGTTAATTCTGAACTTGGTGTTAATACAAGAATTGATGAAACTGAATTAAGAAAAATACTTATAAAAAGTTTAAAAAATACATTTACTAATTTAGGAGATGCGATTTCTTTGGTAAAAGCTTATGTAAAACCAATATATTTTTATTTTAAATAAAATTTATGTCAGAATATAGCTATCAATGGCATCATGATCAAGGAGAGGACTCATTTCCTTATCTATTTAAGTCACTGAAGAAAATTTTTACAAATAACTTAAATCGATCTTATCTTCATTTAGATTTGGGTTGTGGAAATGGTTTTTTAACAAATCAAATTTCCTCTTTTTTCAAAGAAACCCATGGATATGATGTTTCAGGAGATGGGATTAAATTTGCTAGTAAAATTAATAATAATAAAACAAAATTCTTTACTACTGACGAAAATTTATCGAATATAAATGAAGATAATTACGATATTGTAACACTAATTGAAGTTATTGAACATGTTTATGATCCTGATAATTTTCTAAAACTAACTAAAACCAAAATAAAGAAAAATGGCAAAATTGTAATTTCAACACCATTTCATGGATATATTAAAAATTTGACAATCGCACTGCTAAATAAATTTGATCATCATTTTAACCCTTTGTGGCTTCATGGACACATTAAATTTTTTTCTAAAAATACATTAAAAAAAATATTAGAAAAAAATGGATTTAAAATATTAAAAATTCATTATTCAGGTAGATTTTATCCTTTATCAAAATCAATAATTATTGAAGCAATAAATGAGTAAAAAAGTTACATTTTTTATTACAGACAATATTGGTGAAATTCATTTAATTTTACCTATAGCAGATGAACTGAACAAAAGAAATATTGAAACAAAAATCGTTTTTACAAGTCAAATGGTTTATAAAACGTATAAAAAATTTTATGAAAAAAATATAAATTCCACTTTAAGAAATAAACTCCATTCATTAAAATATTTTTTTAATGAAAACAGAAAAAATAAAATAATTAGAATTACAAGCAAGATATTTAATATTGTATTAAATTTGAATTTTATTTTAAAATGTCTAAAAAAATCTGATGTATATTTTATTGAATCAAGTTTTCGAACATCATTTGGAAGATTTTTATTAGAAATTAACAATATAATTTTTAAAAAAAGTATTTTTGGTTATTTGCATGGGCTACGCCCTTATGTTAAAATAAGGAATACTTCTCGAGTAAATGCTATAAATAGAAAGTTTAAAATTTTTCATTTAGCCATCTCACAAAACAAAAATGAATCAGATGAGATTATCCTAGATGGTTTCGATAAAGCAATTTCCGTTGGTAATCCATTGTTAAGTGATTATTTTACATATTTTAAAAAAAAAAATATCAAAATTCCAAAATTCAAATATTCTCATTTTGCCAAGAGCAATAGGAGAATTTTTAACCGAAAAAGAAGCTGCAGAATATTTACTTGAGGTAAAAAGGATATCGGAAAAATATTTTCCAAAAAATAAACTAGTTTTACATCTTCATTTGAAAGATAGATCTGTTTTTTTTAAAAAATTTATTGAAAGTAACAATTTAAAGAATATTACTATTTCTTCAGAAGATATTGTTTCTGAAGTTATGAAAGCCCAGTTGGTTATATGCAATTTAACTTCAGCTATCTATATTGCATATGCACTTGATATACCTGCAGTAGAATTATTCACTAGACAAAATGATTTGATCAAATGGTACCCCGATGGAAATGGGGTTTCTCCTTATTTCCACGCAGGTTTTAAGTGTTTTTATGAATTTAATTCTTTTGAGAGCTTTATGAGAGATTTTAATGTTGAAAAGTTTAGATTTAATCTAAATTTTCAATTTGAGTATTTAAATGTATCAAAACTAGAAAGAGCAATTTTTGAAAATTAAAAAATTTTTTATCAATATTGATAATGCTATCTGTGCTTGCAAAGTATTCATTTCAAGTCCATTTTTATAGCTAATTTTTGCTTTTCTGCATAATTTAAACAATTTAGTTTTTTTTGGTTTGTATACAATATCAAATACAAACGATTTTTTATTTAAATTATTTATTTGTTTTAAACTAAGAGGAGTTTTGTTTATAAATTTTATTTTTAAATCACTGCCCAAAGGTGTACAATTCATAATAAGCTGTTTTTTTTCTAAATCGCTTTTTGTTAACTTTCTTACAACTTTACAATTTTTTTTGATAATAATTGGATGTTTATTTTTCGATGAAACTAATAAATAATTTTTTTTATATTTTTTTACCAAATAATTCAATATTGCCGACCCTGTGCCACCATAACCTATGAGTGTAATATTTTGATAGAAATTTATTTTTTTTTCAATACTTTTCAAAGCTCCCTGTATATCAGTATTAAAGCCATATAATTTTTCGTATTTCTTAATTATAAGATTAACTGACCCTGAATATTTTGCATAAGTATCCAAACTTTTAGTAAATTCTTTTGATTTAATTTTGTAAGGCATTGTGACCGCTGATGCTAAAAAATTTTTATCTTTTTTGATTAAAATAAAAAATTTTTTTAAGTTTCTTGGCTTTATATCAAAGCCCCTCATGTCACAAATGACTTTATTTTTTTTAAAAAATGATTTCCATATTTTAATCGATCTTGGATTTTTCAATGGGTGTCCAAGTATTCCACAATACTGCATGATAAATATTAGGTTATTCTCTTACCAAAAAGCTTCGCCACTTGTCTACTTTTTTTAATTAAATCTCCAAATTGTTTGAAATTTAAAGGTTGAAGAGGATCAACATGAGATTTTTTTGGATTAACATGTGTTTCTATTATCAATCCGTCACATCCAGCTGAAATTGAGGCATATGTTAAAGGTGGAACCCATGGAGCCCAAAATGATGCATGACTTGGATCAGAAATTACCGGAAGACAGGATATTTCTTTTAAAGCTGGAATTGCTTGTATATCTAAAGCAAATCTTGATGTGGATCTATGTGTATGTGGAATTGACATTCCTCTCTCACACAAAATTAAATTTGAATTGCCTTCAATAAGTATATGTTCGGCGGCACCTAAAAAATCTCTTAAGCTTGCTCCAAAATGTCTTTTTAAAATTATTGGTTTTTTTAAAATAGCGCACTCCCTTAAGAGCTCTAAATTCTGCATATTTCTTGAACCTATCTGCAAAATATCAGCTGTTGCTGATATTCTGTCTAAATATCTTATTTCTGTAACCTCTGTTACTACTTTTAAATCATACTCTTTTTTTATCTCATCCATAATATCCATTCCCTTTTCCTGTGTCTCACTATACTCCTTAGACCTGTAAGGAAATGTTAAAGGTTTGTATGAATGGCCTCTAATAATTTTAATTTTATTTTTAATTAATTGTTTTGCTACAGAATGCATCAATTTTCTATTTTCTACACCATTTGGTCCTGCAATCACTGGGATTGAGTTTTTACCAAAAGATATTTCTTTAGAGATATAAACTACTTTTTTTTGTTTAGCAGTTGTGAGCGGCAACTTGTACTTTATATCATCTTCAGAGATATCTTTTGTAGGTTCTTTATTTGATAATTTTTTAACGTTTATTTTTTTCATTATTTGCCTAGTATACTTTGTTTATTTCTCACATTTGAAAATCCAGATAATCTTTTTTGATTATAAACTGTATGTATAATTTCCAATACGTGTAAATTTTTGTTTATTTCTAGATTTTTACTAGATTTCATCTTTTTTATATTAAAGAATTCTTTTAGAATTTTTTTGTGTCCTGTTCCCATTGCTCCAACAGCTCCTGCTCCTGTTTCAAAATTTTCTGATTTTTTTTTTATATCATAAATTTTATTATTTTTTAGTATATGTAAAGTATTTAAACTTACTCCTTTTACCAGAACTCTTCCATTTTCTCCCAAAACATCCATTGCAGACCTATAATTTGAGTCGGCTCTAGTCGTTGCTTTAATATTTGAGATTAAATTATTTGAATGAATAGAGTTCAATACAACCAAATCCTCTGCACCAAGCTTTTTTTTATTATACTCAATTATAGAATTTAATTTTTTAATATTTCCAAAAATATATACTAAACTATCCAATAAGTGTATTGCCTGATTAGTTAGCACTCCTCCGTCAGAACTATAATTCCCTCTCCAAGATGTTTGGTAATAATTTTTGTCTCTTTTCCAAATTAGAGAACAATCTACTAAAAATATATTTCCTATTGTTTTTTTATTTACTATATCTTTTAAACCTTGTATTGCCTTGTTGTATCTATTTTGGAAACTTACCCAACATTTTATTTTTTTATTTTTTGATAGAGATATTAATTTTTTAGCATGACCAAGTTTTAAAACAAAAGGTTTTTCAATTATTATATTTATTGAATTTTCAATTAAAACTTTAGAATAGTAATAATGTAAATTTGAAGGTGTGGCAACTATTGCATATTTAATATTGTAGTTTTTAAGATTTATTCTATTAAACTCAAATTTTTTAATTTTTTTTAATTTGGGTAATTCAACATCATTGCATACATATATATTTTTAATAAAACTAAAGTTTTTTAATAAATTATAATAATGTTTACCCGCGGCTCCAAAACCAATAATCAAAACATTCATTAATAAAAATAGCTAACTCTTTTTAATAAAATTTTACTTTGCTTGTTTTGTAATTTTCTATCATGATTTAAATTAAAGTAATCATTTTTTTTTATATTAATTTTTTTATAAAAAGTATTTAATTTATTTGTAATTTTAGAATTTACACCGCTTCCGTCAAATCCTATATTTTTAATTAATGAAATATTTGGAAAAATAATATTGGTTTTATTATATAAGTTAAACTTTATAAATTGAAGAGACCAAATATTTTTATTTTTATTTTTAGAAATTTTTTTTATTTTACTAAATAACTCATCATTAATTTTTTTATTTTTATGATTTTTTAAAAATCTTAAATATTTTTTCCAGATCTCAGAAGTTATAAACCATCCCCATGGTATAAAGTACTTTAAATAAACAGGAAAAAAATTTTCTGCTTTATTGTGTATTTCAGGCAGTTGATACCCACATATAGGATTATTTAAATATTTAAAATTTTTATTGTTAACCAGATTATTTATAAATAAAAAAAATTCTCTTCTTGGAATACAGTCATCTTCAAAAATAATTATTTTTTTAGATCTATTTGAAAGATAAGTTACACCTGAAATAATTGATTTTGCTAAACCTATATTTTTCTTTTTTTTAATCAATTTAAGTTTCATGTATTTATTGTAATTAACCATTGTAGTGATTTCATTTTGAATAATTTTTTCTTTTTTAGTTTTTGGTCCATCTAAAAATACGGTAGCGTTTTTTATATTATTATTTTCTAAACTAATTAATAATCTTCTTAAATGAGAAGGTCTATTATAAGCAAATATTGCAATGGATGTATCTTTATTCAACAAACTCATACTACCATATCTTTAGTAGCTTTTTTTTTAATCAAATACTTGATTGCAAAGTCTGCTAGTTTCAAGTCTCTTTGATCATGAATATCTATCCCTGTGAAACTATCTTCATTAATAATTAACTTAACTTTTTTTCCAATTCTTTTACCTCTTCTCCAAAGATAAGATCTTGAAGCAGATGCTAAACCTGTATCTTCTCTAAATAATTTTGGACTTATTTGTCTAGAGGTATATTTATCCATCCATTTAGCCAGTTTTGAAAGTTTATTATCTTTATAATGCCAAAAGTGTTTATATATTTTATGAACGGAGAAAGCACTCTCAATTTTATTGTCTTTTTTTAGAGTATTAACAGCTTTTTTAATCCAGCTAATTTTTCTGAAAATATTTGTTGGTGCTAAAAATACGCATATATCGAATTTCATATCATAAAATTTTTCAGCCTGATCTAAAGCATGTTTTAATGTTTCTTCTGTTGTTGTAAAATCAAGTGAATATTTTTTATCTCTCAAAAATGGAACTTCGGCTCCAAATTTTTTTGATAATTCAGCTATTCTGTGTGAGTCAGTTGATACAATTATTTTATCACAAACTTTACTTTTAACTGCCGCTCGTATTGGATAATAAATTAAAGGCTTTTTATTAACTAATTGTATATTTTTTAATTTTATACCTTTAGATCCACCTCTAGCAGGAATAATACATATTGTTTTCATTTATATTTTTTAATTATTAAAAATTTTTGGTATAATAAGCCTGTTTAGGCTAAAATCTTTTTTTTCTACAAATCCTCCGTTTATACAGTTCGAATGAAACTCACTATTTAAAATATCAAATACATCTTTTACACCATGTTTACCATTTAAAAATAACCCAAAAATTGCTGGCCTTCCTATTCCAACAAAATCCGCTCCTAAGCAAAGATATTTAATAATATCACTCCCTCTTGTTACCCCTCCGTCAGCAATCAAAATTAATTTCTTCTTTACGATTTTTTTAATTTTAAAAAGTGCCTCTGCAACAGAAATCCCAGAGTTAAACATTCGCCCACCATGATTAGATACCCAAATTCCATCTGCATTATACTTTAAAGATAATTTTGCATCATGTTCACTAATAACACCTTTTAAAATAACAGGTAATCTTGTATTTGACTTAATCCATTTTACAATTTTCCAATCAAACGTAAGATCTAAAGATGGATCTGGTGGAAGTTTTAATGTCCTCTTGCCAAATTTTCGGGCATCATACCTCGTTTCTCTATCTGAGTATCGATGAGATCTTACAGAGGCATCTAAACATAAAACTATAGCCTCACATTTATTTTCTTCAGCTCTTTTTATTTCATTTTTAATCCATTCCTTGTTACCAAATAAAAAAATCGTCCAAACCAAGGATAATTCAGGGTTTGCTTTTCTTACATCATATAAATCATATCTTCCTTGTGTACTGAATGAAGCAATTGTATCTGCTTCAAAAATTCCCTTTGCCATTTCGATTTCCCCATATTTATGAAACTGGGACTGATGACCCATTGGAGATAAAATAATTGGATAATTAATTTTTTTCTTAAAAAAATTATTTGAGTAGTTGGTTTTATTCCTTCTTTGTTTTAAAAGTCTAGGTATAATTTTTATTGAATTCAAACTTTCATAATTTCTATCTTTAGTAAAATTGTCTTCTGCTCCAGAAGCAAGCCAATTATAAGCTCCTTTCTTCATTTTTGCCTTACTCAGTTTTTCGGCTTCACGAATAGTAACAAATTGCATTGAATTCATTTTTTGTTTAAAAATTTTATACATACTATATATAGCTAATCATGAGTATTAAAAGATTTTTTTTTTTATTGTTTAATGATCCGTTTTGGATTTTTTACCCAATACTAAAATTGTTTTATAAAATAAAAAAAAGAAAACTAATATCAAATTATTATAAAAATAAATTGGATGTTTTGATATCTAAATTCGATAACACCATAAAAACAGATGAAGAAAATCAATACACTCCAACAGATCCAAACTTAAACAAACAGTACGCTCCCGAAATAGAGGACTTGTCTAGACTTTATAATCTTATCAAAAACGAAAAACCTTTTACAGTTCTTGAGTTTGGGGTTGGATATAGCACTCTAGTAATAGCTAAAGCTTTAAAAGAAAATATGCAAAAATTTGATATAAAAAAATCAAAATTCATCAGAAATACAAAAATGTTTAAGGTTTATGCTGTTGACAAGTCTGAAAAATGGTTAGAAAATTTACAAAAAAAAATACCTGAAGAATTAAAGGATCACATTATCTTATCACAATCAAACATAAAAACTTCAATATATAAAGGTCAAGTTTGCCACTTTTATGATAATTTGCCAGATATAAATCCAGAATTTATTTATCTAGATGGGCCTCACCCATTAGATCCCGAAGGGAATGTAAATGGAATATCTTTTAAGTGTGTTGAAAGAACTCCAATATCAGCTGACATTTGTTTGTTGGAAAGTACCTTATTACCTGGATGTAATATTTTAGTAGATGGAAGAACAAACAATGTAAGATTTCTAAAAAATAATCTAAAAAGAAATTATAGTTACAAATGGGACAGAATGGGTGATGTAACACTAATTACTCTTAAAGAAAAAAAACTTGGGAAGTTGAACAAATTAGGTTTCGAATTTTATTAAAATTAAAATAATGTGTGGCATCTCTGGAATAGTTGGAATTAACGGTTCAATAACTGATAAACATATAAGACAAACAAATATACTAGTTAACAATATTATTCATAGGGGACCAAATCAAAAAATTGTAAAAAAAATTAATAAGAAAAATTGTATAGGATTTGTTAGACTTGCAATCATAGATTTAACCAAAAATTCAGATCAACCTATACAATCATTGGATAAAAAAGTATCACTAATATTTAATGGGGAAATCTATAATTATTTAGAATTGAAAAAAACATACTTTAAAAATTATAAATTCAAATCGAAAGGTGACGGTGAGGTTTTACTTCAAATGTATATAAAGTTCGGTATAAATTTTTTAGATAAGATAAAGGGCATGTTTTCTATTGCAATTATAGATGAGAGAAAAAAAATAACATATTTGATCAGAGATAGATTTGGAATTAAACCATTATATTATTTCAAAACAAAAAATCATATTTATTACTGCTCTGAAATAAAAGGATTAATTAAGACAAACGAAATAGCAAAAAGAATAAATATGGATGAGGCAAAAATATATTTATCTAATGGATTAATAAATTCAAATGAACAAACCTGGTTTAAAAATATTTTTCAAGTTAAACCTGGTCATATAATTAAAATAGATAATAAAGGATACTATCAAAAAAAATACTATAATTTAAAAAATATTATTGATGAAGAATATCATGATGAAAGCAATTTAGGTTTTAAAAATTATTCTACCAAACTAAAAAAGTATTTAGATAATTCTTTAAATCAACATTGTAAAATATCAGATGTACCTGTTGGCTTACATTTATCTGGTGGTATAGATTCTACTGTTTTAGCTGCCGGATGTAAAAGAAACAAAATAAATATAAATAGCTATACTTTTGGATATGAAAATAAAGAATATTCAGAGGAAAAAGATGCTCAGGAAATTGCAAGAGGGGCAAACATAAAAAACTATTTAGCTATACTAAAAGACAAAGATTTAAGCAATCAACTTCAAAAAACCCTCAATTCTGAATATGAACCTTTTTCATCTTTAAGAGTTGTTGCTAATCATTATTTGTATGAAAAATATAATGATTGCAAAGTTATTTTGGATGGTGCTGGTGGTGATGAATTGGGAAGTGGATATTCTTATCATGTATTGCCGTGGCTATTAGATCTTTTGAACAAATATGATTCAAAAAAACTATTAAATAAATTCCAAAAACTTATCTCTTCAGTTAATAATAATAAAAGTTTGAATAGTAATAATTTTATTATTGGCTCTCTTGGTCAATATTTATTCCCTGGTTTCTCAACAATTGATGGAACGAATTACTCAAAAAAAAGTTTATTTGAATTTGATAGCAATAATAATTTTTTTGATCAAAATATTTTTGAAGATTTAAAATTTAAAAGCCACATAAGAAATGCTCAATACAATGATTTAATGTATTTAAAATTACCTAGGTCGCTAAGATATGTCGATAGAGCCTCTATGATAAATTCAACAGAAACGAGGGTTCCATTTTTAGATCATGAAATTGTAGAATTATCATTATCTATTCCTTCAAAATATAAATATGTAGATAATCAACAAAGATTTATATTTAAATACATTTCTAAAGACAAAGGATTAGAAAAATTTTTAAGAAGAAATAAAAGAACAATTGCAGATCCTCAAACATTGTGGCTTAAAACTACTTTAAAAGAAATGTTAAATGACACTTTATTATCCAGTAGTTTTGAGTCAAAAGACCTAATAAATCATAAAAAGTTGAAAGAGTACTTAGAAGAATTTATGTTTACAGATAACATTAAAAATTCATATTTAGTTTTTCAAATATTTAATATGGAATTATGGAGAAAAAAAATTTTAAATGAATAAAAAATATCCTTTTGTTGAAAGAAATAGTAAATTTATTCCAAAAAGTAGAAATATTTGTTTATTTGGTAGCGGCATAATTGCTAAGAAAACTGCAGAATATTTTTCTCATATTAAGTTTCATAAAATTTATGATAATTCGAAAAATTTATGGGACCAAAAATATAAAAATATAAAAATTTTTAATCCAGATAAATTAAGCAAAAAAGATTTTATAATAATTACGTCAACTTCTTATTTAGAAATTTCTGATCAGTTAACAAAAAAAAAATTAAAACCATTTAAAGACTTTATAATTTCACCAGTTCTTAATGATATAAAAATAATATCTGAACTAGAAAGTAAAAAAATTAAATTATTATTTACTAGCGGTGCTCCACCAAATAAAAATAACAATTTTGGTGGGGGTCTTTATAAGTTAGAAATAAATAACTTTAAATGGAATTATAAAAAAATCTTAAATGGTAATTGTTATGGATTACTTAAATTAGATAATAAATTTTTTGTTGTGGATGAAGAAAGGGGAATTGTAAAATTAAATAAAAATTTAAAGATTGAGAAAATTTATAAAATAGAAAAAAACTTACGACCTCACGGATTATCTTTTCATAAAAAAACAAACAAATTCTTTTTAAATTCAACAGAACAGGATGCTGTTTATATTTATGATAAAAATTTCAAATTTTTAAATACAATCAGTATATCTGATAAAAAGAAAATTACTGATGTAAAGCATCACCACATAAATGACAATCTAATTTTAGATGATAATCTTTATTTATCAATGTTTTCATATAGTGGTAACTATCTTAGAGAAGTTTACGATGGTGTATTACTTCAGTATAATTTAAATAATCTTCATGAGGATCCAAAAGTTTTAATTAATAATTTATGGATGCCTCATAATATAAAATTTTATAATAAAAGTATTTTCATATTAAACAGTTTACCTGGTGAATTGCTGGGCTATAACATGCAGGTTATTGGGAAATTTTCAGGATTTACCAGGGGACTTGCATACGATGGAAAACATTTTTTTATCGGTCAAAGCAAAAATAGAAATTATTCAAAATATCTAGGCTTAAATAAAAATATTTCTATTGATGCTGGGATAGTAATGTTTGACGAAATCTCAAAAGTTTCTAGATTTTTTCAACTTGATCCAAGAGTATCAGAAGTACACTCTATAGAGATTTTAGATTAACGATAATACTTCTCTCTATCTTTTAAGTCTAAGTATACATCTCCATAACTACTATAGCCACCCCAAGAATTTTCCTTATGCCATTGATTGTTTTTAATATACCATACTCTAGGATCCCTAAAACTGTCAGAAAATTTATTGAATTCATCCTCAGAAACATTGGTATACCTAAACCAACGGCTCAAATCTTCAGTTGGTCTTACATGATCATATTTTTTAACCATCTCGATTCCTTCCTCTCTTGTCATATAGCCAAGTCTGATATCCTTTGTTGAGTGATCTGTTCCTCTTCCATAACCAAATTTTATAAATTTCAAATAATCATGTGCACCATTTTCATGCATATCATCCAAATTTGAAATCTTCCTATATGTTCTTTGAAAATCTTTTGAATATCTCTTCCAACCATAAAGTTTTTCAGATATTTTTGCATTTTCATTGCCATCCCAATAGACGTAATTTTGAGCATATATGCCTCTTACACCTGTCTCAAAAATTTCTTTATCATCAGGATATATTGCCCAATTAAGATCTTCTTTTGTTAATCCCATTTTTAATTTGTTTAAATTTCTTTTTTCTAAATACTGATCTGTAAAATCATACCAATCAAAACCTCTCAAATCATGTTCTTTTCTATATTTTTTTGTAAACTCCACAAAATCATCATAAGAAAACATTCCAGATCTATCCATGTAACCATGCTCTCCCCATAAAATAATTTTGATTTTATTTTTTACTGCTTGTTGGATTGGGAATGTCATTATTCCACAATGATTGTGCCAATTCATGTCCCCTTGCAAGTAAAAACCGAGTATATTCATTTTAATAAGTACATCCGTTTTAGGTTTAAAAATTATATGATCGCAATTAAAAACTGATTTCATTCTTCTTAAATTATATTCACCATCTTCTGTATAATTATTTCCATAATAAGTAACCAGCAGAGGATTGAGTCCTAATATATTTTTACATAAATGAGTTTGAAAATAACTATCTTTACCTCCACTAACTCCTATTAATACATCGTATTTTGAATCTGGATTTTTATTTTCGTCAAAGAGTTGTTTTAATTTTTCCAAATTTTTTTTCCAATCAATTTGATTTTTTGCATATTCTGCATTTTGACATCCAGTGCAAAAGCCTCGCTCGTCAAAAAATAAGTTCATATCTGTTTTGCTAACATATAGACAATTTTTACACATATATTTTGAGTTATCTGACATTAATACCGCTATCTTTTAAAATTTTTTTTGCGTTCAAATCAACCATTTCTTTATAGTGCCATATATTGGCTGCGGCTAAACCTGAGGCTCCATGCTCTGCCGCACTTATAAAATCCTCATATTTGCCAACACCACCTAAAATTATAATTCTTAAATCTGTTTTATTTCTAATTTTTTTTATTAAATTTAAATCATAACCATCACCAGAGCCGTCCCTATCGATGCTTTGCACTAAAATTTCTCCAACATTTAATTTGTTAACTTGATTGAGCCAAGTTTCAATTTTAATTCCTAAATTTTCTTTTCCATTTTTTGAAAACACATAGTGTTCATTTTCAATTTTTTTAACGTCAGCAGATGCAATTACAACTTGAGATCCAAATTTTTTTACTGTTTTTTCTATTATACTTGGATTTTCTAAAACTAGAGTATTGAGTGATATTTTGTCAGCACCGGAAATTAAAATATTTTCAATTTCTTCAAATGAACGTATTCCACCACCCCAAGTTAGAGGCATGAAACAACTTTTATTTATTTTTTTAATCAACTCGATATAAGTAATATTACTTTTAATATTGCTATCCTCTCTAAAATTAAATGCAGTTTTATTTTCTGAAATATTTAAGTATATCAATTCGTCAACCTGCCATTGATTAAATCTTTCAATTTCCTCAAAAGGATTCCCGGTAGACTGATATTTGTGAAATTTAATTGATTTTACGATGAAACCATCTTTTAAAAGAACAACAGGTATTAATCTAATTTTTAACATAATATCTTAACCAATTTCTAAGAAATTGAAGACCATTATTGTGACTTTTTTCTGGATGAAATTGTACACCCACAATATTTTTTTTGTTAATAATTGAAATGAAATCTTCTCCATAATTTGTAAAACCTAAACAAGAATTTAATTCTATTTTATTGCATACAAAACTATGTAAAAAATAAAAAGATGAGTTATCATTTATCTGATCAAATAAAGGACTTTTTTTTTTTAATTTCACAGTATTCCAGCCAATATGTGGCAGCGAGAAGTAATTGATTTTTTCATTATTATTAATCTTTTGAATATTTCCCTCGAAGAGTCCCAAACCATTGCTGATTGTTGAATTTTCAAATCCTTTCTCGAAAAGAATCTGAAATCCAATACATATGCCAAGTAATGGAATTTTTTGGGTATCAATTAATTCTAATAATTTATTTTTATCTCTTTTTTTTAATTCTTCAGAAACATGCTGGAAATTTCCATTTCCAGGTATTACAATTCCATCACAATTATTTAAATCTTCAAAATTTTTTTGAACAAAAGTTTCGCATTTTAAAAATTTGAATGCATTTTCAACTGAATTTATGTTTCCGCAATTTAAATTTATAATCTTTATTTTGGTTGTCATCAGTTCAAAAAGATAATATGTCAACTAATACTTTGTAAAGAAAAATTCTGAATAAAGGTCTAAATATAATCAATAATTATACAGAAACTGTTATCTGATGAGAGAAAATAAAAATTATAAATAAATCAAATCTTTCTATATTTTTTATTTTGTTTTTTGTCATAGCTTTTAATATTAAATTAATAAGCTATTTTTTTTTCTATCATTTCTTATAATAAAATTTTTTTCAGTGCATAAATCAAGCCAATTGAGCTATTAGTACTGGTCAGCTGCACGCATTACTGCGCTTCCACATCCAGCCTATCAACGTG